>Ga0209692_10002581_pt1 | contig 19342 bp, 19 predicted proteins | sample tdDd472_FD_187129 | JGI IMG/M metagenome (GOLD analysis project Ga0209692, IMG submission 187129) | Marine sediment microbial communities from the Atlantic coast under amendment with organic carbon and nitrate - tdDd47.2 (SPAdes)... | ecosystem: Environmental > Aquatic > Marine > Coastal >...
ATTCCTGCCGAATCTGGGCGGGATCGACGTTTCCCCGGTGGTTCTCATCCTCGGGATCTATTTCGCGGAAAGCCTGCTTATCCGGCTCGCCAATCAGCTTTTGTAAGGAGCCCTTCGCGTGCCCGACACGGCTTCCCCGGTCACGGCGCGGGCCGACGGGGTGACCGTCGCGCTACGCCTGACGCCGAAGGCGGCGGCCAACCGCATCCAGGGGCTGGCGGAAGAAGCGGGCGGCGGCGTGGTGCTGAAGGTGGCCGTCACGGCCCCGCCGGAAAAGGGAAAGGCCAACGCGGCGCTGATCAAATTGCTGGCCAAGGCGTGGTCGCTGCCGAAAACGTCGCTCACGGTCATCTCCGGCGCGACGGACCGAAATAAAGTCCTGCACATCGACGGAGACCCGGATGGCTTGAAGAAGCGGATAGAAGCCGCTTTTAAAGACCACAGGGGCTAAACACGCGCCAGGTTCGGCCGGCACGGCCAATTGGGGGAAGAGATGACGGAAGCAAAGATCATCGACGGAAAGGCTTTTGCCGCGGGCGTCCGCGCGCGGGTGAAATCGGCCGTGGACGTGCTGAAGGCCGATCACGGCATCACGCCGGGCCTGGCGGTGGTGCTGGTGGGCGAGGACCCGGCCAGCCAGGTCTATGTCCGCAACAAGGGCAAGCAGACCCTCGAAGCCGGCATGAACAGCTACGAATTCAAGATGCCGGCGACGGTCAGCCAGGACGCGCTGCTCGCCAAGGTGAAGGAATTGAACGAGGACCCGGCGGTCAACGGCATCCTGGTGCAGCTTCCGCTTCCGGATCACATGGATGACCAGGCCGTCATCACCGCGATCGACCCGGACAAGGACGTGGACGGGTTCCATCTGGTCAATGTCGGGCGCCTGTCGGTCGGGGCGAAGGACGGGCTCATCCCCTGCACACCGCTCGGCTGCGTGCTGATGCTGAAGGATCATTTCGGCGGCAGCCTCAGCGGCAAGCGCGCCATCGTCCTCGGCCGGTCGAACATCGTCGGCAAGCCGATGTTCAATCTACTGCTGCAGGAAAGCTGCACCGTCACCGTCGCCCATTCCCGGACCGAGGACCTGCCGGGCGAATGCCGCCGCGCGGATATCGTGGTCGCCGCCGTCGGCCGGCCGGAAATGGTGAAGGGCGACTGGATCAAGCCGGGCGCGGTGGTGATCGATGTCGGCATCAACCGCATCGACAAGCCGGACGGCGGAACGCGCCTTGTCGGCGATGTGGACTTTGAAAGCGCCAAGGCGGTCGCGGGCGCGATCACGCCGGTGCCGGGCGGCGTCGGGCCGATGACTATCGCCTGCCTGCTGCGCAACACGGTCACCGCCTGCTGCCAGCAGAACGGCATTCCCGAACCGGCGATGTAGGGCCCCGCGGCAGCCGAAAACGCCGGGCCTATTCGTTCAGGAAGAAGTCCATCTGCCAGTCCATGTCCTCTTCCGACATGGGCCACAGGTCGGGGTCGTCGGATATCACGATCTTGGACGGCGGCAGGCCCATCAACTGCACCTGCAGCGGCCCGATCACGTCGGTCGACATGCCGGCCTTCCAGGCAAGCGCCACAAGCGCCTTGCCGCTGCGCTGGGCGACGATGCGCGCGGCGGCTTCCCTCGGCACCTCGGCCAGGGCGGCCAGCGCGGCTTCCACAAAGCGTTTCCGGCCGGCTTCCAGCGATTCGACGATCGCCGCCTCGCTCAGCGCGCCGGATTGCAATAAGGCCTCGATCTCCTCGTCGGTCACGTCGTCCTGGGCCCATTCCGGGTCGACGAAATCCCGTTTGTCGCCGGCTTCGGCAAGCCGTTCCGCCACGACTTCGGCGACCGCTTCAAGGGTCGCCGCCTCCAAATCCTCGCGGGCCTGGAGTTTGGCGAGAAGATGTTCCGCCACGAACCCGGCCAGGATACGCGCGGACCGCATGGACAAGGCGGGGCGCGCGACCAAGGGCGCGTGCCAGGAGACGATTTTTTCCGACCGGGCGGTCAGGGCGTCCAGCGTCTCTTCCCGGATCTGCGCGGTGCCGTTCGCCAGCAGGATGGCGACCGTTTCCTCGTCGCCCTTGTCGGCGATCGCGTCGGCGACGTCCCCGGAAACGCCCCGCCGTTCCGAAATCGCGGCAAGTTTCCCCTGCGCCGCCCCGGCATTGATGATCGACAGAAGGTCCTTGTCGGTCAGAACGGGCGAAAATCGCAGAATCGGGCCGGCGACGACGAGTTCCGCGTCGCAAGCGAGCTGCTGGATCACCGAATGCGGGGCATCGGCAACGTCCTTCAGGGCCTCGGCCATGATCTGGCGAACGCGGACCACCTGATCCTTCGCCAATCTCTCCAGCACCTGAACGGTGTAGTCGTAGAGCGCGCCGCGGTCCTCGTCGCGGAGGGAAGGGGTCAGGCTCGCGATCTTGGTGGCCAGGGCCGTGCGGATCTGATCGTCGCCGTCGCCGGCCAGAAGCAGGTCCGCCTGCCGCGGCGTCCGTTCGTTGATGGCGATTTCCAGGCGAACGTCGTTGCTGCTGTCCTCGGCCAGGAAGTAGAGCACTTCGGGCCTGGTCCCCGGATGACGGGCCAGCGCGCGGCGCACCTTCGGATCCGAGTCGCGTAGCAGTTCCTTGGACTGCTCGTAGCTCAGGTCTTCCGGCAGCAAAGAAAGGTCGTCATCCTTCATACGGGCCAAGTCCACGCTCCATTCGGGTCGCCGTTCATTCGGCAATCCCTGCCTGCCAAGGTCTAGTCTTCGGCGACACCGTCCGGCATCTCCATCGCATACTGATTCTTACCGGTTCGCTTCGCGGCGTACATGGCGCTATCGGCCCGCGCCATCAATTCCGCCAAATCTCCCGGGCAGGACGCAATATAGGGGGCGACGCCGATCGATATCCCGAAAGGCTTGTCGGCTTCGGCGCTGAGCGAGGCCAGGGGTCGGCAGGCTTCTATCAGTTCCTCCGCGCGCCGTTTCGCCGTCGCGGGATCGGTCTCGTCCAGCCACAAGGCGAATTCGTCGCCGCCCAGCCGAACGGCCAGATCGTATCCGCGGCTGTATGTTTGCAGCAGCTCGGCCACCGCGACCAGGATGCGGTCTCCTTCCTCATGTCCGAACGTATCGTTGATCGGTTTGAAATTGTCCAAATCCACATAGAGAAGGCTGCCGTTTCGGCCTTGCCGGTATGCGCGGTCCAAGGCGATGCCCATCTCTTCCAGGAAGGCGCGCCGGTTCAGCAGATGGGTCAACCCGTCGGTGCGGGCCAGGCGCTCAAGAATCTGCTGATCCGTAATCTGGCGCAGGGCGACACCCAGCGGCCCCTCGATGGCTTCCAGCAGGGATTTGGAGTCATCGGGCCAATGATAGGGCCTGCCGGTTTCCCCGTTCCTGGGTTTCGACGGGTCGCCTTCCCAAATCAGGATCGCGCCGTTGGGAATGCCGCGGAACAGCGTGACCGCGCCAAGCTCCCCGAAGCGGCCGACGGTCGCCGTGCCGTCCAGCGACAGCGTCTCGGCCGCGGAAAGGGCGGTGGCGTCATTCGGGGTGCGTCCGAATTGCACGGCGACGGTCCAGCCTTCGTCATCCTTGGTCAGGATGCTGCATCCGTCGCCGCCGGCGGCGCGGGTCATGGTCTTGGCGGCGGTCCGCATCATCGCGGCCGGCGTTTCCTCATCCCGTGTCAGGTTGACGATATAGCGGACCAGATCTTCCCGGTGCTTGGACTGGGCCAGTTCGGTCTGCGCGATCCGGTCCGAGGTGACATCCAATCCCAGGCCGCGGGCCCCGATCCGCTTTCCCTTCTCATCGACCAGCGGCAGGGCGGAAACCATCACGCAACGGGCCTCGCCGGCCGCGTTCCGCAGCCAGATATCCACGTGCCGCACCGGCGTTTCGGGGGAGAACGGCAACCGTCCGGTGACGCTCGACGGATGGGCCAGAAGCGTCTCCGGTTTTTCACCCACCAATTGGTCGGGCCGGTAGCCGATCGCGCCCTTCGGCGAAATGAAGCTGAAGCGGCCGTGCTGGTCGGTTTCCCAGGCGAAGTCGCTCGCCAGCTCCGTCAGGTCCTTGTACAGGCTGCGTGACTGGGTCAGGGCATCGCGGATCATCTCGTCATGGCTGCGGTCCCGTCCGATCAGCAAGATGCTGCCGTCCGGGTTCGGGAGGGCGAGGAATTCGAACCTGCGGCGGTAGGTGTCCGATCCGTTCTCGGCGCCGGGCACCACGAAAACGATCTCGGCGGTCTTGATGGCCTGTGCTGTCCGGGCGGCCCCGGCATGAAGCAGCAGGGCGGTGCGGCCTTCCTCGTCCAAAGAAAGGGCCTCAGCAGCATCGTTCAAAGGGACGATATCCGCGGCGCCCGCGGACGGGTCCGACCGAAGTTCATAGACCGGCGCCGTGTGGTCTGCGAACACTGAATGCTCCTGCCTGTTTTACGTCTTCTTTTACGTCTTCCGGGGCACTTTCGGCGAAGCCGATCATCTTGAAAAGCATTCGTTATCGGGCATCGCCGCCGATAATTGGTGTGATCCTAATAAAATGGCCCGCGTCATTGGTATCAACTCCCCGTGGGATGGAAACGGCTATTGCGGACAGTTTGATGCAATTTAGCGGTATCTTGCTATGCGGCGATGGTCGATGACCTTTTCGCGGGGACTTGCCGGAAGCGGTGCCTTACGCCACATTCCAGCCATGCGAGAGGCAAGCGACTACCACGAAAAACTGGACGAGGCGGAAACCTGGATCTTCGATCTGGACAACACGCTCTATCCGGCGACCTGCAACCTGTTCGAACAGGTGGACAAGAAAATGGGCGCCTTCATCAGCGCCTATCTGGGGGTCGAACTGGCCGAAGCGCGGATCATCCAGAAACGCTATTTCCGGGAGCACGGGACCACGCTGAACGGGTTGATGACCCATCACGGGATGGACCCGGCCGAATTCCTCTCCTTCGTCCACGATATCGACTACAGCCCGGTGCAGCGAAACGAGGATCTGGTCGACGCGATCCAGCGCTTGCCGGGCCGGAAGGTGATCTTCACCAACGGAACCGTTCCGCACGCGAAATCCGTCCTCGACCGGTTGGGAATCCACGGCGAATTCGACGTCTTTTTCGATATCGTCGCGTCCGACTACGTGCCGAAGCCGAATCCGGAACCCTATGACAAACTGCTGGCGCAGCACGATATCGACCCGCGCAAGGCCGTCATGCTCGAGGATATGGCCCGCAACCTGGAACATCCCGCCGCGCTTGGCATGATGACCGTCTGGGTCCGTACCGATCATCACTGGTCGAATGACGGCGTCGGCGAAGGCGACCATATCCACCACGTCACCGACGATCTTGCCGACTGGTTGTCCGGTTATGTCCGGTCGCGCCACGGCTGACGGGTCCGGCCGTTCTGCAGGGATGAATAGTCCCTTTGCAGGGCTGGTTGGTTGATGTCCCCAACGCCATAGTGCAAAAGACCGCGTCGGTCCTGTTGGGCAGGGTGCGAAACCCGCGGTTCCCGGCGGAATCGGCCCCGATGAAGATCGACCGCGATACGAGAACCGGAAGAAGAGAGCGAGTGAGAGCCAATGAGCATTGCTGATCTGGAAAAGACGATCGATGACGCCTTCGAGGCGCGTGACAGCATCAACACCGCCACGACCGGCGCGGTGCGCGACGCGGTCGGGGAAGCCCTGTCCCTGCTCGATTCCGGGAAGGCCCGCGTCGCGGAAAAAACCGCCGACGGCTGGAAGGTCAATCAATGGCTCAAGAAGGCGGTGCTGCTCAGCTTCCGCCTCAACGACATGGCCCCGATCGCGGGCGGCCCGGGCAACAACACCAATTGGTGGGACAAGGTGCCGAGCAAATTCGAGGGCTGGGGCGAAACCGAATTCCGCGCCGCCGGCTTCCGCGCCGTGCCGAACTGCACCGTGCGCCGGTCCGCCTATATCGCGCCGGGCGTCGTGCTGATGCCGAGCTTCGTGAACCTGGGCGCCTATGTCGACAGCGGCACCATGGTCGATACCTGGGCCACCGTCGGGTCCTGTGCGCAGATCGGCAAGAACGTTCACCTGTCCGGCGGCGCCGGTATCGGCGGGGTCTTGGAACCCCTGCAGGCCGGGCCGGTGATCATCGAGGACAATTGCTTCATCGGCGCCCGTTCGGAAGTGGTCGAAGGCGTCGTCGTGGAAGAGGGGTCCGTCCTCTCGATGGGCGTCTTCATCGGCGCCAGCACCAAGATCGTCGACCGCAACACGGGCGAAGTGCACGTCGGCCGCGTTCCCGCCTTCTCCGTCGTCGTGCCGGGCGCCCTGCCGGGCAAGCCGCTGCCGGACGGATCGCCGGGACCCAGCCTGTACTGCGCGGTGATCATCAAGCGGGTGGACGAGCGGACCCGGTCCAAGACAAGCATCAACGAATTGCTGCGCGACTGACGGGGGTTGAGAACCGCCATGGATCCCGTCGCCTTCGCTGCCGACCTCATCCGCTGCCCCAGCGTCACGCCCGTCGAAGGCGGGGCGCTGGACCTGTTGCAGGAACGGCTGACCGCGCTCGGCTTCACCTGCCGGCGCATGCCTTTCCACGCGCCGGACACCGACCCGGTCGACAATCTCTATGCGCGGCTGGGCACCGGCCGGCCGAACTTCGTCTTCGCCGGCCATACGGATGTGGTGCCGGTCGGCGACGGCGCGGCCTGGACGCGGGATCCCTTCGCGGGCGAGGTGACCGACGGCATGCTGCATGGCCGCGGTGCATCCGACATGAAAGGGGCGATTGCGGCTTTCGCCGCAGCGGTTTCGCGTTTCCTGGACGCCCATGGCGCGCCGGAAGGGTCGATCAGCCTGCTGATCACCGGGGATGAGGAAGGACCCGCCGTCAACGGCACCCGCAAGATGCTGGAAGCGCTGGCGGCGGACGGTGAAAAATTCGACGCCTGCATCACGGGTGAGCCGACGAATCCCGACGAACTGGGCGACATGGTGAAGATCGGCCGCCGCGGCAGTCTGAACGGCTACCTGACGGCGTTGGGAACGCAGGGCCATACGGGCTACCCGCATCTGGCCGACAATGCCGCGCACCGCATGGTCAACCTGTTGAAGGCCTTGATCGACATGGAACTGGACGCCGGCAGCGAGCATTTCCAGGCATCCACCCTGGCGATTTCCACGGTGGATGTCGGCAACCCGGCGACCAATGTCATCCCGGCCGAGGCCAAGGCCGTTTTCAATATCCGCTTCAACGATCTGCATACCAGCGCCGCGCTGGAGGAAAAGCTGCGCGCGGTGCTGGACGAGGCAGCCGGCGGATCGGCCCATTACCGTCTGAAGATCGTCACGTCGGGCGAATCCTTCCTGACCCCGCCGGGCGATTTGTCCGACATGCTGAGCGAGGCCTGTCTGGACGTCGTCGGACGGCGGCCGGAACTCAGCACCACGGGCGGCACGTCTGATTCCCGGTTCATCAAGGATTATTGCCCGGTGGTCGATTTCGGTCTGGTGGGCAAGACCATGCACAAGGTCGACGAACAAGTTCCGATTGCCGATGTCGAAGGATTGAGCCGGATCTACGAAAAGGTCCTGGAACGGTTTTTCGGCGTGTCGGCCTGATCGAAAGACAGAGGATGCATCCGCCGCCCTCCCTAACGGAAATCCAGATCAGTTTGATGGGGGCATGGCGCCTGTTCCGCCGCGATCCGAGCGGTCTGGCCTTTCTGGGCAAGGACGAGGCGGCCTTCTGGAAAAGCTTCTGGTGCGCGGTGGTCATCGCGCCGGCCTATATCGCCCTGCTCGCCCTGGTGCCGGACGCGGTGCGTATAGAGGCGTCGCTCGCCAGGGAAGTCTCCGTCGAGGTGATCGCCTATGCGATCGGTTGGGCCGCCTGGCCCTTGGTGGTGCATGCGGGCTTCGGCGTGCTCGGCGTCCGGGACAAGTTCATCCCCTATATCGTCGCCTATAACTGGTCGGCGGGGCCGCAGGTTGTCCTGCTCTTGGGCATCGCGCTGGTCGCGGTGACGTTCAACCTGCCGCTGGAGGCCTTCGGCCTTTTGAATCTGGCCGCCCTGGTCTGGCTGCTGATCTATCACGGCTACATCATCAGGGTGACGGCACAGCTCGACATGGCCATCGTCGTCTTCATGGTCATGGGGGAGGCGGTGCTGAGCTATATGATCACGGCGGCCCGCGATCTGGTGATGGCGGGCGCGTTCTGACGCGCCGCGATCAGTCTTCTTCCTCGTCCGGATATTTCACCGATACCAGATACAGGCCTTCCGGCGGCGCGGTCGGGCCGGCCGCGCTGCGCGACTTGGCCTTCAACGCCTTTTCGACATGGCGCGCCGTCCATTTTCCGCGGCCGACCATTTCCAGCGTGCCGACGATGATCCTGACCTGATTGTGCAGGAAGGACCGCGCGGCGACATCGACATGGATTTCCTCGCCGGCCTGACGCACGCGGACCCGGTCCAAAGTCTTCACCGGGCTGTCGGCCTGGCATTCGCTGCTGCGAAAGCTGGTGAAGTCGTGGTTTCCGACCAGGACCTGGGCGGCCTCGTGCATGGCCTCCGCGTCCAGGGGGCGCTGATTGTGCCACACCTTGCCGGCGTCAAGCGCCGGCGGCGGGCGTCGGTTCAGGATGCGATACAGATAAACCCGCCCGATGGCGGAAAACCGGGCATGGAAATCCTCCGGCGCGGCTTCCGCGTCCAGGATGGAGATCGGGTCGGGGCGCAGATGGTAGTTCAGGGCGTCGCGCACCTGGTCGGCGCGCAGGTCTTTGGCGATGTCGATATGGGCGACCTGGCCCAGTGCGTGAACGCCGGAATCCGTCCGTCCCGCGCCCTGGACCGGCGTGTCGCAGCCGCACAGGGTTGCGGCGGCTTCCTCCAGCCGCTGCTGGACCGTGACGCCATTGTCCTGACGCTGCCACCCCACGAAGGGGCCGCCGTCATATTCCAGGGTGAGTTTCCATCGCTGCATGGGCGCAAACTGCACGGCGCGGCGGCTGCGTCAAGACAGCTGGCCGCGCCGTGCGTCCGATCTGCGCCGTTGGTTACTGGGTGGTCGTCGTGCCGTGCTGCATGTGGCCCTGGCCGTCGCCCGGCCCCTTGGCGGCGACGCCCATGATGGTCACCGGCACGGTGACGTCGCCGGCCTTGGCGAATTTCAGCGTCACCTGGAAATGGTCGCCTTCCTTCAACGGGCCGTGCAGCTTCATCAGCATCACGTGCAGCCCGCCCGGCTTCATCATGGCCATGCCGCCGGCGGGCACGGTGACGTCACCGGCGGGCATCATCTTCATGACCCCGTTCTCGTGCTTGTGGGTGTGGACTTCGGTTTTTCCGGCGACGCCGCTGTCGGCGCCGACCAGCACGTCGTCGCTGCCGCCCTTGTTGTGGATGGTGAAGAAGGCGGCGCCGGCCTTGGCGCCAGGCGTGGCGCTGGCGCGGGCCCAGCCGGGCTCGATGGTCAGGTCCCCCGTCGTGACAGGTTCCATTGCCATCGCGGCGACGGGGACGGTGCTGATGGTGAGGATGGCGAAGGCGGCGGCGATCGCCGCTTTGGTAATGGTCTTCATGGTCGTAACTCCGACGAAATCAGGTTGATGCTGTTGGGTCAGGCTGTTGCCCGGAAGCGGCTCGCCATCGGCGGGCCGCGCGCATCGAAACCGGCCCTTTGGGCGGTCCCTGGATTTTCGTCGGAGAGGGAAAGGGCAAGGCGTTCGCCCCCGGTCGCGGGCCGGACCATCGCCTCCGGCGCCCGTGTGGGCAGGAAGTAATGGGCGGCGTGGAGGACGCAGTGATTGCAGGCCTCGACATATCCGCCGGCCTCGCTCGAGCCGTCACCGGTCTCGCCCGTCTCACTGGGCGGCAGGGGGACGCGGACGATGCCGTCGGCCGCGCAGATTTCCAGTACCCGGTTCGGCGCGCCCGGCTCCGCCGCGGCGGCAAGCGAGATCGGCAGGAACAGCTGGAAGAACAGCCCGAACAGGGCCAGTCCGACAGCCAGCGAATGACGCGCGCTATGTCCCGCGCGCGCCGTCATTCGGCGGCCATCTTGCCGATGTCCTCGATCTCGAAGGGCACCGTCTGGTAGACGTCGTTGATCCAGTTGCTGAACAGAAGATGGGCGTGGGCCCGCCAACGGTTCCGCGGCTCCTGCGTCGGGTCGTCATCCGGGAAGTAGTTCTTCGGCACGCCGATATCCATGCCCTGGGTGACGTCGCGGTTATATTCGTCGCCCAAGGTGCGCGCGTCGTATTCAAGATGGTTGAAGATGTAGATCTGCCGGAAGCGCTGATCCTGGACCAGGCAAAGCCCGGATTCTTCCGATTCCGCCAACACGGTCAGCAGCGGGTCGTCGGGCAGGTCCTCCTTGCGCGTCTCCGTATGCCGGGAGACGGGGACCCGGAAGATGTCGTTGAACCCGCGCAGCAAGGTGTTGCCGGGGGCGCTCACCGTATGTTCGAAGACGCCGAACATCTTGGCGGGCAGTTCGTGCTTGGGCACGTCGCGGAAATGCTTCAACGCGGCCTGGGCGCCCCAGCAGATGTTGAACGTGCTGTGCACGTGGCTCTGGGTCCAGTCGAAGATCCGGCACAGTTCCGCCCAATAGTGAACGTCCTCGAACGGCAGCGTCTCGATCGGCGCGCCGGTGACGACCAGGCCGTCGAACTTCTGATCCTTCACGTCCTCCCAGGTCGAGTAGAACGCACTGAGGTGCTTTTGCGAAACATTCGTCGGGACATAGGAACCGGTCGTCAGCAGGGTCAGTTCCACCTGCAAGGGCGTGGCCCCGATCAGGCGGGTCAGCTGCGTCTCGGTGCTTTCCTTCTTCGGCATCAGATTGAGGACGGCGATCCGCATCGGGCGGATATCCTGGCGCACGGCATCGCGTTCGCCCATGACGACAACGCCCTCATCTTCCAGATGACGGCGGGCGGGAAGCTCGTCCGGAATCTTGATCGGCATCTGTCCTAGTCCTTAACTCGACGCACCCGAACTTTCTCGACGGTTCGGGGCGTTCCCTAAATCAACCTTCCGCGCATATCAACGCGATATGCCGGGGCGTGGTATGTGAATTGGGGCCCGGCATGTCCTCCCGCGCCCGTTTTTCCTTTGTTTGCAGGATACATAACAAACCCGGCGTTGGCTGCAAGAGTTAACGCATTTTGGCCGGCATGCCCCACGAACCCTTGATATCTGGTGAACGCGCCGGGCCCGGCAAGTCCCGACTGCCCTTTCGCGCGGCAAAAGGCCTTTTCTGCAAACACTGTCTGTCCTGCCAAGGGCGCACTGGCCAATTGCCAACAAGCAAACCAGACTGTAGGAGTGTGCCCCCGGCAAATCGCGGTTTCTCCCGGTTTTGCAGGTGAACAGTAGCCCTAACGATGTTGGACCGGCCTGTACGATGACGAACCGTTCCCTGGATGATCTACGGCGGGAAATCGATGAAATCGATGACGCCATCCATGACCTGATCATGAAGCGCGCCGATGTGGTGAAACATGTCAGCGCCGCGAAGAAAAGCCACACGGCTCTGCCGATCCGGCCGTCCAGGGAAGCCTTCATGCTGCGCCGGTTGAGCGCCCGCCATACGGGGCCTTTCCAGCTCTCCGCCCTGGCGCGGATGTGGCACGAGATGATCGCCGCCTTCACCATGATCCAGGCGAGCTACAAGATCGCGGTCTTTTCCGATGCCGCGCACCATACGCTATGGGACCTGGCCCGCGACCAGTTCGGCTCCCAGGTGCCGATGACCGCGTTCGAGACCCGGCGCGAAGTGCTGCAGCAGGTGTTGAACGGTCAGGCGGATGTCGGCGTCCTCCCCCCGCCGGAGGAAGATGACGACCACCCGTGGTGGACCCAGCTTGCGGTGCCGGGGGCGCCCGTCATCGTGCAGCGGATGCCTTTCGCCGGCGTCGGCAATGTCCGCGGCGTGCCGGCGGAAGCGGTCGCGGTCGCGCGGCTGGACCCTGAGCCTACGGGCGACGATGTCAGCTTCGTTGTCTTCACCACCGTCGATCCCGTCAGCCGCAGCACGCTGGTCTCCAAGTTGAAGGAATCGGGCCTGCCCGGCGTGCTGCTCGCCTCGCTGGAACAGAACGGCGAGTGGATGCATCTGGCGCAGGTCGAAGATTACGTCGCCGCGGAAGACGAACGCGTCACCAAATTCGTGAAGGCGGGCCCGGCGGTTTCCGCGCGGGTCATTGGCGCCTATGCATCGCCGATCGCCGGGGCAAGCAAGCCCCGATCAGGTGAATAGGATCAGGTGAATAGGTTCTGGTGAATAGGATCCGTTGAGGACCGTTTGGGGAGTATTAACCACATGATGCGGCCGACTCCGAAGCCGGGCGTTATGGATGCCCCGCTCTACGTTCCGGGCGAGCACAAGCTGGAAGGGATCGACGAACCGGCGATCCTGTCCGCCAATGAAAACCCGCTGGGGCCGAGCCCCGACGCCATCCGCGCCTTCCGGGAAGGGGCGGAGAAGCTGCACCGCTATCCCGACGGCGGGGCCAATGAATTGCGGCGCGCCATCGGCAAGACATACGGTCTGGACCCGGAGCGGATCATCTGCGGCGCCGGGTCGGACGAGTTGATCACGCTTCTGATCCGCGCCTATGCCGGCGTGGGGGACGAGGTCGTCTATTCCAAGCACGGCTTCGCCATGTACCGGATCACCGCGATCACGACGGGGTCGACGCCGGTCGCGGCGCCCGAAAAGAACCTGACGACCGATGTGGACGCGGTGCTGGCAGCCGTGGGTCCCCAGACGAAGCTGGTTTTCATCGCGAACCCGAACAATCCGACGGGCACCTATCTCGACGACGGGGAGGTCCGGCGCCTGATCGAAGGATTGCCGCCGCATGTGCTGTGCGTCCTGGACGCCGCCTATGCGGAATATGTTTCCCGCAACGACTATTCCGCGGGGGCGGGGTTCGTCGACGATTACGACAATGTCGTCATGCTGCGGACCTTCTCCAAGATTTACGGATTGGCTGCCCTGCGCCTCGGCTGGGGCTATGCGAAGCCGGACGTCATCGGCGCCATGAACCGGCTGCGCAGCCCGTTCAATGTCAATGCGGCGGCGCAGGCGGCCGGCATCGCCGCCATCCGCGACACCGCGCATGTGGCCGAAAGCTGCCGTCACAACGACGAATGGCTGACCTGGCTGAGCGAAGCGATCAAGGCCCTCGGGTTCGAGGTCAACCCCTCGGTCGGGAATTTCATCCTGATCGGTTTCGGGGATGCGTCGCGCTGCCAGAAGGCGAATGCCTTCCTGGAAAAGAAGGGCGTCATCGCGCGCGGGGTCGGCGGGTACAGCCTGCCCGAATATCTGCGCCTGACCGTCGGCACCGAGAAGGAATGCCGCATGGCGGTCGACGCGTTGAAAGGGTTCCTGGCGACGGAATAGGCCGCCTTCCTCAGTTCGACTGTCCCGGCGCGGGTAACGTTTCCGCCGTGACCGGGGCGGGCGGCGGCGCGTGTCCGGCCTGTTCCGGCGGAAGCACCGGCAGGACCCGGCCCATCTTGATCGGCCCCAGATAGACATCCCCGTCGAGGGCGCTCAGCGGCACGGTCAATTCCGGCTCCCCGCCGCCGGGCGGAACCCGCGCGAACAGCAACAGGCCGACACTGGCGAGCCGCGCCGAATCCGGGCGGATCAGCTTCGCATCCACAAGGGCGTCCAGCGTGTCGCTCAATCCGGCGACTTTCGCATCGAAGGCGGCGGAGGGGCGGAGCAGATCGTCCAGGGCCATGGTTCCTTCGGCGCGCAGTTTCGTCGGGCCCCACTCCATGCTCAGCCAAGGTACTTCCAGCGTGCCGCCGGCATCGCGCCAGGTTTCCAGCGCGCGCCGCATATCCGTGCGCGGAACCGGGCCCTTCAGGCGGGCGCGCATCGATGTGTGTTCGATGTTCCGTCCCAGCGGACCGGCAAGCGCGGCGGGCAAGCGCAGCCCTTGAACCAGAAGGTCGAGGGCGGCTTCTTCGTCGTCGTGGATGCGGGCCGGCGTCGCGGGCTGGGTGAGCGTCACCGTGGCGCGGTGGATTTTCAGGTCGGCGTTCAGATCGGGGGCGACGCCGTCGACATTCTCCAGCGTGATGTCGGCCTGGCGCAGCCGCCCGTCCAGGTCGAATTCGGCACTGCCTTCCGCGCGGTCGGCCGTCGCCCGCATCGGGACGAGCCGGCCCGCCACGGGGACCACAGCTTCATGGCCGCCCGCCGCCGACAGCGTGTAGCGGGTCGGCGCCCAGGGCTCCGCGGACAGGTCCAGATTGCCGCTGCTCCACGACCATGCGCCGCCGGGATCGGCCAGGGCGGGACGGATCAGACGGATGCGGACGGTCCAGGGAAATCCGCCGACCGTCTTTTCCGCATAGTCGATCCGGTATCCGGCGCTGCGCCACTCCGCGATCCAGCCGGTCACGGTCCGGTCCATCTTGTCGGCGCCCCACCACCAATATCCGGCATAGGCGCCGGCCGCCGCGACGACGGCGGCGATTGCAGCGAAGGAAAGGCGGCGAAGGGACATCATCAGGCTTCACTATATGGCGATGGGACAGGCATTGAACCAGGGCGCCGGCAAAGGTTGCGGTTTTGTCCTGTTGAACCGGAGCCGCATATCGCTAGATTCGGTATCATCCTTCAAATACGCATTCAGAGCGAGCGGTGTGAGCTACGATTTTTTCAAACAGGCGCGCGACGACCGGATTGCCGAAGGCCTGCCGGTCCTTTCCGCTGAGGAAAGCGATCGGCGGAAGGCGGCCTTCCTGTCCTCCCTTCCGCCGAAGGAAGACGTCTGGTTTTTCGGCTACGGATCGTTGATGTGGGATCCGGGCTTCCATCACCTGGAAGCGGCCATGGTGCGTCTGCGCGGCTGGCATCGGTCGTTCTGCGTCCTCTCGCACGGATACCGCGGCACGGTCGAGTGTCCGGGGCTGGTCCTCGGATTGGACGAAGGCGGGGAATGCGCCGGCATGGCCTACCGGGTCTGCGGCCGCACGCAGCTGGAGGAAGCCATCGATTATCTCTGGGTTCGGGAGATGGTGACCGGCATTTACAATCCGACGCTGCTGCCCGCCGCCATCGACGACGGACGGACCGTGCAGTGCTGGGCCTTCGTGGTCGACCGGGCCCACCGGCAGTATATGGGGCACCTGTCGCAGGAAACCCGGGCCGCCATGATCGCGGCGGCCTGCGGGACGCGGGGACCGAACCGGATCTATCTGGAAAACACGGTGGCGCGGCTCCACCAACTCGGTGTCGATGACGAAAGCCTCACCTCCATGCTCGAGAAGGTTTGCGCCGCGTCCGGCGCGCCGGCGGACTGACGCGCTCAGTTTCCGCCCAGCAAGCTTCCCAGACGGCCGCCGAAATACTCGATGACCCGGTCGAAATCCGACGCGAAATAGATGATCGCCGCGGCGATCACGGCGCCTGCGACATAGTAGGAAACCGGCACGGGAACGGGCTTGTGCGCGCCGCAGCCGGGGCACTGGTCCACATAACCCTTGATGGGGCGGCCGCATTTCCGGCAGGGCTGGGTTTTCGATCCGAACATCGGTGGACGGTAGCCGCGTCGGCGCGCCGTCTCAACCGTTATGGTTTCACCCGCAGCGGGACCATCCACAAGACGAGCACGTATCGCAGCCTTCCTGCCGGATCAGGGATGCGGTGCCGCAGCGCGGACACTGTCCGCCGAGCTTCTTGCCCGCGGCCTTGTCGCCGCCTTTCGGCATCACCGTCTCGCCCCGTTCAAGGAAGCCGGTCTGCACCATGTGGTTTTCGATGACCTCGCCGATCGCGGCCAGCAGGGACGGCACATACCGGCCCCCCATCCAATAACCGCCGCGCGGGTCGAACACCGCCTTCAATTCCTCCACCACGAAGGACACGTCGCCGCCGCGCCGGAAGACCGCGCTGATCATGCGGGTCAACGCCACCGTCCAGGCATAGTGTTCCATGTTCTTCGAATTGATGAAGACCTCGAAGGGCCGCCTGCGCCCGTCCTGTTCGATATCGTTGATCGTGATGTAGATCGCATGGTCGCTCTCCGGCCATTTGATCTTGTAGGTCGACCCGGCCAGCGTGCCCGGCCTGTCCAGCGGCTCTGCCATATAGACGATGGAACCGGCTTCGGCCTGGATCGGAAGGGCTTCCGCCGCGGCCGGCTTTGCGGGCGCCGCCCCCATGGGCGCCGCCGCCTTCGGGGCCGCTTCCAGGACCGACCCGCGCACCGCGCTCGGCCGGTAGGTCGTGCAACCCTTGCAGCCCAGATCGTAGGCTTCGCGATAGACGTCCTTGAACGCCTCGTAGGGGATGTCCGGCGGCAGGTTGATCGTCTTCGAAATCGAACTGTCGATGTATTTCTGCGCTGCGGCCTGTATCGCCAGATGGTCGGCGGGGGTCAGGGCATCGACCTCGACGAAGGCGTCGGGCACCGGCGCGTCCGGGCCGTGCGCTTCCCGGAACAGGCGATAGGCGTTGTTCTGCAGGCGCTCGGTCCGGTGCGTTCCGTCGGGCAGCAGGACCTTCCGGATCTGCTCGACGGCGAAGATCGGTTCGATGCCGCTGGAGATGTTGTTGGCCAGCATGGAAATGGTGCCGGTCGGCGCGATGGAGGTCAGCAGCGCGTTGCGGATGCCGTATTTCGCGATGTCGGCGCGGATGTCCTCGTCCAGTTCCTGGATCGACGGACTTTTGAGATACGCGTCAGCGTCGAAAAGCGGGAAGGGGCCTTTCTCCCGCGCAAGGTCGATGGAGGCCCGGTAGGCGGCGTCGCGGACCGCCTTCAGCCAGGCTTCCGTCAGCGCGACAGATTGCGGCGACCCGTAGCGGATGCCGCACATCGCAAGCGCGTCGGCAAGGCCGGTCACGCCCAGCCCGATACGCCGTTTCGCCGCCGCTTCGGCGGCCTGTTCGGGCAGCGGGAAACGGGATGCGTCGGTGACGTTGTCCATCATCCTGACGGCGGTGCGGACGAGATCCTCCAACGCCGCGATGTCGATATCGGCCGTTGCGGCGAAGGGGTTCCGAACCAGCGCCGCCAGATTGATCGACCCCAGCAGGCAGGCCCCGTAGGGCGGAAGCGGCTGCTCGCCGCAGGGGTTGGTGGCGCTGATCGTCTCGCAATAGGCCAGATTGTTCCGCGCGTTGATCCGGTCGATGAAGATGACGCCCGGTTCCGCATAGTCGTAGGTGGTTCGCATGATACGATCCCACAGGTCGCGCGCCTTGACGGTCCTGAAGACGGTTCCGTTGAAAACGAGGTTCCAGTCCGCGTCGAGCTTGACCGCCGTCATGAAGGCATCGGTCGCCAATACCGACAGGTTGAAATTGGTCAGCCGGCCTTCGGTCTGTTTGGCGAGAACGAATTCCTCGATATCCGGGTGGTCGCAGCGCAGCGTCGCCATCATCGCGCCGCGGCGCGACCCCGCCGACATGATGGTGCGGCACATGGCGTTCCACACATCCATGAAGGAAACCGGGCCGGACGCATCCGCGCCGACGCCGTGCACCGGCGCGCCCTTGGGCCGCAATGTGGAAAAGTCGTATCCGATCCCGCCGCCCTGCTGCATCGTCACGGCCGCTTCGCGCAGATGGGTGAAAATGCCGGACATGTCGTCGGGAATGGTGCCCATGACGAAACAGTTGAAGAGGGTGACCGACCGGTTGGTCCCCGCGCCGGCCAGAATCCGGCCGGCCGGCAGGAGCTTGAAATCCGTCATGGCGTCGTAGAATTTCGTCTCCCAATCGGTCGGCGTCTCAGGTTCGGCGGCCTTCCGGTCCCGCTTGCGCGCAGAGGGTTTTTCCGCCGCGGCCAGGGCCTTTGCCACCCGGCGCCAGCTATCCTCTATGGATTTGTCCACAGGGCCGCCCTCGGGCGCCCGGAACCGGTACTTCTGGTCCCAGATTCGCTCGGATGTCGGTGTCAGATTGCTCGCCACGATGGGTCCCGCCGAATTGCTGTCGTCCCGCGTAAAAAAACACGTAACCGATTGAATGATAAGAACGAATATTAAGAACGCAGGATATCTGCGACTTTATAGCACAGATCGGCGGCGGATTCTCGGGATTTTGTTTCTCTCCGAAATAATGACGACAGTCCGGGCCTCATTACCCGGGCAGGGTGATGTATTCGGCGGATAGAGTATTCACATACTTATCCACAGGGCGCCGCGGTTCAGCGGCCTTCCATGAGGTCCCGGGTGGTCTTTTCGATCACGTCTTCAAGCGTGGCCATCAATTCGCGCCGCCCCATGTCGGACGGCAGGGGCGGCAGGAACCGCAGGACTATTTCTCCCGGGCGGACATGCCAGATGGACCGCGGCCAGAACAGTCCGGAATTGAGCGCGGCCGGCACCAGCGGGTAGCCGGAATCCCGGTACAGCGCGATGACGCCGGCGTGATACCGGGTTTTCGCGCCGGGCTGGGTGCGGGTCCCTTCGGGAAAGATCACGATCTTCCGGCCGGTGCCCAGGACGCGCCTTGTGTCCTCGATCATCTTGCGCAGGGCGCTGGCCCCGGCGGTTCGGTCGACGGAAATGCTGCCGACCTTGTGCAGATACCATCCGAACAGGGGGATCTTCGTCAGCTCCTGCTTCAGGATGAAGGCGGGCGAGCGCAGATAGATGCTGAGCGACAGCGTCTCCCAGGTCGACTGATGCTTGCAGGCCAGGATGAAGGGTTCGTCCGGCAGGTTTTCCTCGCCCTCGTACCGCCACCGCACGCCGCCGATGACCCGCAAGCCCGCCAGGGCCGCGGCGCACCAGAAATTCGCCAAATGCCGGACGATCCTCTCGGTGGTCAGCAGGAACGGCAGATAGACGATCACGGCGACCGTCGTCAGCGCGTAGAAATAGGCCCCGAAAAGTATCCCTCGAACGGTCATGTGTCCTGGTCTCCGTTGGCGAAAAGGGCGGACAATCCGCGGCGCAGCCAGACACGGGCGACGGCGACGAGGGTTTTCGTATATTCCCCGGCGATCAGCAATGCCGTCCCCGGGTATTTAAACCATTCCTTGGTTTTGACATGGGGTGGATGAACCGCATGGGGCACCACCGTGACGTCGGGCGCCAGCATGCGAAACTCGACCAGGCTTCGCGGCATGTGATAGTCGGCGGTCACGAGGCGGATGGACCGGTATCCCTCGCTTTTCACCCAGTCGGCGGATTCGCGGGCATTGCCGGCGGTATCGTCCGCCTCGTAGCCCAAGACGACGCAGCAGTCCACGGTTTCAGGGGCCTGTTTCCAGACGCGTTTCATCTCCGCGACGTCGACGCCGCTGTGGACGCCGGAGATGAAGAGTTTCCGCGCCTTGCCCGATGACAGCAGCCGCAGGCCCGTCTCCAGCC
>Ga0209692_10002588_pt1 | contig 19294 bp, 17 predicted proteins | sample tdDd472_FD_187129 | JGI IMG/M metagenome (GOLD analysis project Ga0209692, IMG submission 187129) | Marine sediment microbial communities from the Atlantic coast under amendment with organic carbon and nitrate - tdDd47.2 (SPAdes)... | ecosystem: Environmental > Aquatic > Marine > Coastal >...
TTCCCCCCTTCCTCTGGACTCCATCCCCCCATCCCTCTCCCCGGAACTTTTTGTATGCGCTAAGCGCGCGAGTGGTAGGAAAATTGAAGTCTGTGCTTCTTGGTGTTGTTGCATACGTTCATGCCAAAACGACAAAAAAACTACTCTTTTCAAATCCCGAAACGCCGCAAAGACGCTTTTTCAAAATACTCCCACAAGGCTCACGCGGCGTGGGCACTGTTCGGAGAGAATCGCGCCGGACAGCTTGATCGCGTGCCGAAGATGTCCGGTGCGATTCTCTCCGAACGCCATACTCCCGGGCCCACACGCCACTATCGCCAACCAACGCCCCCGCCGAAGGCGCACCAAAAAGTTTAGGAGATTCTTAAGAACCCTTTTCGACAAATCTGCAGGATAGCAGATTTGGGCGTTGCGGCTTCCGCAACGGGCCGAAGGCCCGAGCCCCAGGACGGGGCGAGTCCAAGGTTCTTAAGCCGCCGGAGGCATCCCAAAACAAAAAAACGCCCGATCTGTTTCCAGACCGGGCGTTCGTCATTTCATTGAAAACCAGCGCTAGCTGATCTTTTCCTTGATGGCTGCAGCGATTGCCTTGCCCTGCTCATAGCATGCAGCCATGGTGTCATGGGTCGGCACATGCTTGACCTTGATCGGGTCGAACATGTCCATGCCCATGTCTTCCAGTGCCTTGGTCAGCACGTTGACGCATTCGCCGGACCAGCCGAAGGAGCCGATAGCAGCGCCGATCTTGTTCTGGGGGCGCAGGCCTTTCATGTAGGTCAGCATGTCAGCCATGAGCGGCAGGATACCGTTGTTGTGCGTGGGCGAACCGACAATCACGGCAGCGGAATCAAAGACCTCGGTCATGACCTCGCTGTGGTGATTGGCCTTCATGGACATGAGCCGCACGGACACACCTTCGTCGGCAAGACCGGAGGCCATTGCACCGGCCATTTTTTCAGTGGACTGCCACATGGAATCGTAGACGATGACCGCCTTGTTCTTCGGCTTCTGCTCGGCGAACTCACGATACTTTTCCAGTACCCACGGGATGTCGTCGCCGCGGAACATCAAGCCATGATCAGGACAAATAGTGTCGATTTCGAGATTCATCTCGGCAAGTGCATCAAGCGTCTTGAGAACAACCGGAGAATACGGCAGCACGATGTTGGCATAGTAGACCTTCATCAGTTCCGCGAGAACCCCGCGATCCACCTCATCGGCCCAGCGTTCACTGGTAGCCCAGTTCTGGCCGAAAGCGTCGTTGGTAAACGCAAGCTTAGCCTCGGGCACATAGGTGAGCATGGAGTCGGGCCAATGCAGCATGCGGGTCTCGATGAACTGGAGCGTGTGCTTTCCGATGGATATCTCGGAGCCGGTCCGCACGACCTCGACAGGCCAATCCTTGTAATGGAAGTGAGCCATCATGGCCTTCTGGCCCATGGGGGATGTATAGATTTTCTCGGGACGGTATTTCTCGATGGCGAGTTCAAGGCAACCGGCATGGTCGGGTTCCAGATGGTTGATGACAAAATAGTCGATCTTGGCATCCGTTCCGAGGACATGGGCTATGTTGCACTGCAGCGTACCCCAGAAGCTTTTGTCCACGGTATCGACGAGTGTGGTCTTCTCGTCCTTGATGAGAAAGTTGTTGTAGGTGGTGCCCATGGGGGACTTGGAATAGCCATGGAAATTGCGGCGGTTCCAGTCCACCGAGCCAATCCAGAAAATATCGTCTTTTACTTCAACCGGTTTCATTTATCTCTCCATATTGAGCGGCAAATCAACCGCTCGGTCAAAAAGAAGCGCGGTCCAAGAGGAACGCGCTCCCAGCCCGACAGACCGGGCAAAACACTAATCTTCGGGAACGAAGCTGTCCTTGCCCGCACCGCAGATGGGGCATGTCCAGTCATCCGGCAGGTCATCAAAACCGGTGCCTGCAGGGATGTCGCTGTCAGAATCACCCAACTCGGGGTCGTATACGTAACCGCAAATCTCACAAACGTATTTCTGCATGGGATCAGTCTCCTCTTTAGTGGACAGTTTTGCAGCAGTCGCCGAACCTGTCAACTTTGCCGGATCGGTTTCTACTTCAAGTTCACAGTCGGCCTTTGTGGAGCCTTCGCCAACCAGCGGGCGAAAACATTTCTTTGTGCCGCCGCAGATGGGACAACGCCACTCGTCAGGCAGATCCTGAAAGAGTACGCCTTTCTTAATCTTGCCCTTCCGGTCGCCTTTGTCCGGATTGTAAATGTATCCGCAGTTCACGGTCTGACACTGCCACATATCTTCAGGGCGAGCCATATCATCTCCTGCACCGGCCACTATTCAGCAGCCTCATATTTTCCAATTTCAGGGGAAAAAGAAGGGGCAGGCCCGAAAACCAGCCCCTTCCAGTTATCCTTTCCGGTTCAAGAGCTTTCGTCCGTTTACTCAGCGGCCCAGAGACCGTGGAGATTACAGTATGCGCGGACGGTGATGTCTCCAGAGAGATTACAGGCACAGAATTCGGCCTCAGGCGCGTCACCGGGAGCAAGCATCTTGGTGAAGCAGGTCTCTCCAATCACGACCTCAATCCATTCGATATAATGCTTCTCTTCCATGGGATGAGCCACGTCACCGACCTTGACGGTGATCTTGTCGCCGTCCTTGGAGAACACGGGAACGTGCTTTTCAACCGCAGCATCCACGGTATTCTCTTTCATCAAAACCATTTCGGAACCACAGCAAACGAGGTCGCCGGCACCTTCATGAATGGCAATAACCATGTTCCCGCACGCTTCACACTTGTACACTTCACCGAGCTTGATAGCCATATCGATTCTCCTTGAAATAGTGGTGGTTACCAGTTGACATCTTTCTTTTCGAAATGAGCCTGGGAATGGTCACAGGCAGGACACTTGACCGGAGCTGTGGTGCCCTTGTGGTTGTAACCGCAATTCTGACAGCGCCAGACGACTTCGTCATCCTTCACGAAAACACGGTCATTTTCGATATTCGCGATGAAAGCCTTGTAGCGTTCCTCATGGTAGGCCTCGGCCACGGCAATGTTCTCCATGACTGCGGCAATCTCGGGAAACCCTTCTTCGCGGGCAACCTTTGCGAACGAAGGATACATGTCTTCGTATTCTTCCTTTTCGCCTTCGGCTGCGGCCTTGAGATTCTCTAAAGTAGTTCCGATCTTACCGGCCGGAAAACTGGCAGTGATCTCTGCCATGCCGCCTTCGAGGAACTTGAAAAGGCGCTTGGCATGTTCCTTTTCATGGTTGGCAGTTTCTTCAAAGATTTTGGAAATCTGAACGTATCCCTCTTTTTTGGCGACACTGGCAAAATAGGTATACTTGTTGCGAGCCTGAGACTCGCCGATAAAAGCGGTCAGAATGTTCTTTTCGGTCTGGGTTCCTTTCAGTGACATGTGCTTTCTCCTGAGAATAGTTTCAGTAGTTAACAGGGAAATCCGGTATAGACTTTTGCAAATTACACTATCCCGGCAGTGGCTTCGTATTATTTTCTTACATTAACCTTACGATCTGTCATCTTTTTTAATGCGTTAAGATGAACTCTTATGGCCAATGTAAGAATGATTACTATTTACTTGTGTTTCAAATGTCAATCCAAAAAACAAAAAAAGCGGACATCCCTGAGGGATGCCCGCTTTTTTGTATCTCGTGTGTTGGGTTACTGCTGTGCCGTCTGACACTTGGGGCAGATACCCACAAACTCAACATTGGTGTTGAGAATCGAGTAACCGCCTGCACACTCTTCAGGGAGTGTGGGAACAGCAATGTCGCATTCAACATCAATCACATTGGTACAAACCGCACAACGAATATGCGGATGCGGTTCCGGAGTTCCGTCAAAACGCTTCTGTGCACCGGGAGCACCGAGTTTGAGTACCAACCCCTTGCTGCACAAGAATTCAAGATTACGGTAAACCGTGCCGAGACTGATACGCGGAATGATCTTGCGTACCATGTCATATACCTCATCCGCCGTGGGATGTGTTTTGACCTTTTTCAACTCTTCTAGAATAACCTTGCGCTGCTTTGACAGCCGAAAACCCATATCTGCGGCCATAGGCCACCTCCAAATTATGCGATAATAATTATTACTATTTGCTTGAACAAGGAAAGTCAAGCTATGAATTCAAGCTAATTTCTCGTGGTGATTAGCGCATATTCACCGAGCCTGCAACAGCTTCATAGGCTGCTCAAATACCAGCTGAGCAACTCATTTCCCAAAAAAAAGGGCGGCCCGATAACACGGGCCGCCCTGAGGTGGTATGTAGTATGATGGAAGCTAGTTACGGAACTTGGCAACCAGTTCGGAGAGGTTCTGCGCCATTCCCGACACTTCCTGAATGCCCTGATTGGATTCACGAATGCCGGACAGCACTTCCTGCGACAACTCATTGATATGCGTCACGCTGGTGTTGATCTCGTCCGAAGTAGCAGACTGCTGCTCCGCTGCCGTGGCGATGCCGCGAACCATGTCGGCTATGGAATTGGAGTGATCGACGATCTGGTCGAGAACGCCGCCCGCTTCCTGCGCCATACCGGAGGTATTGACCACACGTTCCTTGGCAGTATCCATTTCCCGGACAACATCCGTGGTGGATTGCTGAATGAGGGAGATAGCCCCTTCGACTTCCTTGGTCGCACTCATGGTCTTTTCTGCCAGCTTGCGGACTTCGTCCGCCACAACCGCGAAACCGCGACCGGCTTCACCGGCACGGGCCGCTTCAATGGCAGCGTTCAGTGCGAGCAGGTTGGTCTGGTCGGCGATATCGTTGATAACTGCCATGACCTTTCCAATATTCTCGGCACGCTTGGACAGAGATTCCAATGCCACGGCCAGATTTTCCGTAATCTCGGCCACGGAATTGATCTCATCCACGGTCTTGCCGACCACTACGCCGCCATCTGCGGCCACACGGTTTGCCTGACCGGAAGCGTCCGCTGTCTCGGAAGCGTTCTTGGCGACTTCGAGAACAGTGGCATTCATCTCTTCCATGGCAGTGGCAACCTGACCGGTCTGATCAGCGGTCGTGTCCACACCCCGTGCCAGATTATTCATCTGGTCTGACAGGATATCGGATGCCTCATTGAGACGATTGGCAACTTCGGTAACCTCATTGGCAACCACCATCAGATTTTCCTGCTGCGCCTCAATGTTCTTGCGGTCCTCTTCCTCACGAGTGAGGTCGATGAGCACGCAGATGGCTCCAACGGTATCCCCGTCCGCATCCTCAAGAGGTGATGCCTCAAAATGCAGGGGGAAGACCCTGCCGTCAGCGCGGGTGTAATGGAAATTGCCGGAGATAGCCACACCGCTGGAGATGACATGTGCGGCATCACAGGTTTCATCACCCGGCTCGCATTCAAAGATGGAGGAGACAGTCCTGTCTTTTACCTCATCTTCGGTCAGACCGAGGATTTCCCTGAGAGGCGGATTGATGAACTGCAACCGTTCCTTGGAATCGGTCACGAACAACGGCACCACAATGCCGTCGAGTACGCTCTTATTGTACTGGAGCTGGTCCTTGATCTGATCGACCATCTCGCCCAGATAACGGGCTAGGGAACCGAGTTCGTCGGACCCCTTGACGCTGAATTTGGCGTCGAGATTGCCCTTGCTTACTTCCTCAGTCGTGGCCGCGATCTTCGTGATGCGGTTGACCACGTTGGTACGCATGAACAGGATCAGAGCGGTCAGCAGGGCCACTACGCCGAGCACGGATATACCGGCAGACTTGATCTGGTTCGACTTCAATGCATCGAACTGCGGGCTGACATCCACGGTCAGGACCATGGCACCCAGAATTTTCCGGGACTTGCCGTGACAGTGGTAACAGGATTTATGATTCTCAATGGATTTGACTTCGGCAAACTGCAGCTTGCCGTCGATCTCCATGAGTTCTCCTTCGACCAACTTTTCTCCAAGCCCCTTTCGGATAAGGGCAGGCAGGCCATTCTCGGTCCGCACGTCGAATACGGACTTGCGAACGACCTCCTCATTCGTGGAGTATGTGATCTCGCCCTTGTAGTCCGTGAGGTATGCCTTGAGATCGGGATAGCGCTCACTCAAATGACCGAATTTTGTTTCCGTACCTTCGTTGTCACCCACGCCCATGGGGTCTTCAATGGCCATGTAGAGCATGTCGCCGACACGTTCGGCAGCCACCTGCACCTCGTGCAACGTGTGATTGTACGTGGAATATGAATTGTAAATGAACAGTCCCGTAAACGCGAGAATGGTCAGCAGCGATGACAGGAGTATGACTTTGATACCGAGTGATTGTCTGATGAATTTCATGCGATCTCCCTAGTGCGCCCCGCCGTACATCAGCGGTTTGAAGTCAAACGCTTCAACCCTTTCCGGGTTGTGGCAGGTCTCGCAATCAGAGATTTCAAGGTCGCCCTTGATAAGATCGGTATCACCACCCTCTTCGACATGATCAAAACCGGGACCGTGACACGTCTCGCAACCGCAGTCAGCCAACTCGGGAGTTTCCTTGAAACTGACGAAACCTCCGGGCTTGCCGAATCCGGTAACATGACACTGGTAGCACTCCTCCAGTTCGGGTTTGGTAAGGTCTCCGGCCATGATCTTGACCGAGTCCCCGGAATGCGCCTTTTTGGAAAATTTCTTGAAATTATCGAATTCTTTGTCATGACATTCGGCACAGGCTTCGGAGCCGACATACTGCCCCGAATTCGTCCGCCCGTCAGACGCCAGAAATATGACAACAAAAAAGGCTGTCGCAAAGAACGCGATACAGCCCTTAGACCAGACAGAATGCAACATTTACCACCCCCGTAAACGTACTACGTGAAAATCCGAGACGAAAGCCCAACCTTCTGTCGTCTACATCACCGACAATCTGTTGTATAGATGGTTTTTACAATGAGGTAAAGGGACCATTGGAATCCCTTTACCTCTCATAATCATCAATCTACCAGTCGAGCGTCGCCTTGAATGCGTCAGTGAGCTTCAGAATATCCTCATTCAGTACAACCGTATCGTCATATTCGGCCATAAGTTTAGAGGAATCAGCAACTTCACCGATGCAGGCACATGCTCCACCGCCCATGGCGGCCTCAAAAGCGTCTGCTTTTTCCGCAGGGACACTGACCACCAGACGGCTTGCGGACTCCGCATACAGCACGCCGGTCACGTTGATATCGCCATTTACCGGCACGGTGGACAGGTCCACATTGGCACCGAGACGACCGCCTATGCACATTTCGGCCAGAGACACGCCGAGGCCACCGTCCGAGCAGTCGTGACAGGCACTGACCAGACCGTCCTGAATGGCACCGAACAAGGCTTCGTACCGGGCCTTTGCGGAAAGCAGGTCAACCTGCGGCACGCGGGAAGAAGAAAAGCCGAGCTGACCAGCAACTTCACTGCCACCGAATTCCGCCCGGGTCAGACCGAGCACGTAGATTTTGTCACCGGCCTTCTTGAAGTCGGAGGTCACGCACTTGTTCACATCGGGAATAACGCCGATGACCGAGAACAGCACGGTCGGGGGAATGGAAATCTTCTGGCCGCCGCCCTTGTAGTCGTTCTTCATGGAGTCCTTGCCGGACACGCACGGAACGCCGAAACCGAGGCAATAATGCGACAGGGCCTGATTGGCACGCACCAGCTGGGCCAGCTTGTAATGACCGTCCGGGGTGGATTCGGACTGAACCGGATCACACCAGCAGAAGTTGTCGCAACCCGCCATGTACTTGACGTCACCACCGACGGCGACAGCGTTGCGGATGGCTTCATCCACAGCGTTGGCCATCATCCAGTAGGTGTCGATGTCCGAATACTGCGGGCAGATGCCGTGGGCCACAACCAGTCCCCGGTCACTGTCGAGTTCGGGACGAACCACACCGGCATCGGACGGGCCGTCAGCCTTGACGCCGACCATGGGCTTGATCGCGCTCTTGCCCTGCACCTCGTGATCGTACTGGCGGACGACATATTCCTTGGAGCAGATATTCAGGCGGCCGAGCATGTCACGAAGCAGCGCGCCCTGATCTTCAGGAACAGGCACTTCATCGTCAGCGATCTGCGGGCGTTCCCATACGGCATCCAGTTCCATCTGCGGCACGCCGTTGTGCAGGAACTCCATGTCGAGGCAGGTCACCATCTTGTCGCCGTAACGCACAAGGTACTTGCCGGAATCGGTGTAGCTGCCGAGCACGGTGGATTCGACGTCCATTTCCGTGGAAAGCGCCATAAACTCATCGAGCTTTTCCGTCGGCACGGCCATGGTCATGCGTTCCTGAGCCTCGGAAATAAGAATCTCCCACGGCTTGAGTCCGTCATACTTGAGCGGAGCCTTGGCCAGATCCATTTCGAAACCGCCGGAGTCCTCGGCCATCTCGCCGACAGACGAGGACAAACCGCCCGCGCCGTTGTCGGTAATGGCGTTGTACAGGCCGAGATTACGGGCACGCATGAGAAAATCGTACATCTTGCGCTGCGTGATCGGGTCACCGATCTGCACGGCGGTTGCGGGGCTGCCTTCATGCAGTTCCTCGGACGAGAAAGTCGCGCCGTGGATGCCGTCCGCGCCGATCCGGCCGCCGGACATAACGATCACGTCACCGGGCAGAGCGCATTTTTCGTGAGACGGCTTACCCGCGATCTCCACTGGCATGGTGCCGATGGTGCCGCAGTAAACCAGTGGCTTGCCGAGGTAGCGTTCGTCAAACACGATGGAACCGTTGACCGTGGGAATGCCGGACTTGTTGCCGCCATGCTCCACACCTTCGCGCACGCCTTCGAATACACGGCGCGGATGCAGCAGACGGGGCGGAAGTTCGCCCTCATGGAACGGCGAGGCAAAACAGAACACATCGGTGTTGCACAGCAGGTTCGCGCCGATACCGGTGCCCATGGGGTCGCGGTTGACCCCCACGATGCCGGTCAGTGCTCCGCCGTACGGGTCCAGAGCGGACGGAGAGTTGTGCGTCTCCATCTTCATGCAGACATTGATGGTCTCGGAAAATTTGAGCACACCCGCGTTGTCCTTGAACACGGACAGGCAGTAGTCGCCGAACGGGCCGGATTCGGCATTGCGCTGGCGCAGCACCTTGGTCGGGTTCTGAATGAACGTCTTGTACAGGCTGGAAAGCTCGATGGTCTTGCCGGTTTCCTTGTTCTCATAGGTAATCTTCGAGCTGAAAATCTTGTGTTTGCAGTGCTCGGACCATGTCTGGGCCAGGACTTCGATCTCCGCATCGGTCGGATCGGCGGGCAGTCCGACGGTCTTGCGCTCGGCAACAACCGCGGGGTCGGCGTAGTAGGCCCGGATGTCGTGCATCTCCCGCAGGGAAAGAGCCAGCGTGTTGGCGCGGGAGAAATCCATCATCTCGTCGTCGGTCATGGTGGACAGCGGGATGATCGCCACTTCGTCGCTGGCCTTGCCGGTCACGCGGGCGGCCTTGGCCTCGAATCCGGGATCATCGGCCCATACTGCGGCGGACTTGTATTCAAAACGCTGAATCAGTTCGTTGGCGAGCAGGTCCTTTGCGACATGCTGAATACCGGCCTCGTCCATGTCGGCGGTAACGAGATACTGCTTGGACGTATAGACCTTGACGGATTCAAGCTCGTCCTTGGACAGTCCGAGTGCCACACCGAGCGTCTCGCGGGCGGTACGGCCTTCGTTATCCGTCACGCCGGGACGGAAACCGACTTCGATAATCCAGTCAAAATCGCGGGCCAGCGGCTCAAGCGCAACCTCGTGCAGGACGGGGTCATGCAAAGCGGCCCGTTCCAGAGCCAGATCAACCTGTTCCTGCGAAAGGCCTTCCAGAGTAAAAACATTGACGATACGAACGCCCTTGACGTCCATATCGAGTTCACTCTTTATTTTGCGGGCGAATTTCTCACCGACAACGTCACGAACGCCTTCCTTCAGGCCAACGATAACACGACACAGCATGTTGGATTCTCCTCTCTATCTCTCGTATAAAAGCAGAAGACCGGTCGCCTCGCATGAGGGACCGGCCCGAATTACTTGGTTCTGGTCAGCACATAATCCGCAGCCTGCCGAAGAACGGTCAGCTCTTCACCGGGCGCGAAACCGTCGAGGCACGCCTTGGCCTTTTCCACATACGCGGCGGCCTCGTCACGGGTCTTTTCCGAATAACGTCCCTCTCGCACCTGTTCAAGGAGCGCCTCGCACTGGGCACCCGTGAGCGAACAATCCTTGAGCGCATCAAGCAACGCCTCGCTTCCGGCACCGTCGCCGTCTTCCATAAGAAGAATCAGCGGCAGGGTCACCTTGCCCTCCCTGAGATCGCCGCCCTCGGGCTTGCCGGTCTCGGAGGTGGGGGATGCATAATCAAGCGCGTCATCAACGAGCTGGAACGCGATGCCGAGATTCAGACCGTATTCACCGGCGGCGTCCTCCTGTTCGGGAGTGGCACCGGCCAAGGCCGCGCCGCACCGGCAGGCACACTCGATGAGCCGAGCGGTCTTGCCTATGATGATCTCCATGTACTTCTCGCGATCAAGCGACGGGTCCTTGGAAAATTCTATTTCCTCGATCTCGCCCGTGGCCGTTTCCATGATGCCCTTGGCAAGCAGCCAAGAGAGACGGGCCTGACCGTACCGCGCTCCCATTTCATTGGCGAGCGCCAACAGGGCATCACCCGCCAGAATGGTCTCTGTGCGTCCGTACACGAGGTGGGACGCGGTCCTTCCCCGTCGCAGCTCGGCGTCATCAAGGTAGTCGTCGTGCAGCAACGTGGCCGAATGCAGCAGTTCGAGAGAACAGGCAATGGCGTGATAATCATCCTTTTCATAACCCATGGCTCGGGCGAAAAGCAAAGTCAGCATGGGCCGGATGCGCTTGCCGCCGGAACCTATGATGTGTTTTGCGACACCTTTGACAAGCCCATTGAGCTTGTCGGCCTCGGCGTCGAGGAAACCATTGATTCCGGGAAGCTCCCGCTGGAAGTACTGAAGAAGTTCGTTCATATCCGCTCAGTATGTCAGGTTGATGGAAGAGAGTAAAGTTCTAGGCCCCTGCAAAAAGTCCATTGGCCGCCGTTCCGAGCGCCTTGAGCGCCCCCTTGATATCCCAATCTTCGGAATCTCTGGAGCCGACCATATTCGACACGGTGCGGACTTCAAGAAACGGCAGGCCTGCCTGCATGGCCGCATAAGCGGCGGCAAACCCTTCCATATTTTCAAGATCCGCACTGTAGGCGATTTTGAGCCATCCGGCCCGCGTCGCACCACCGGTCACACCGCTGACCGACATGCTTGATGCACGCAAAAATGTTTCCGGCAGATTCAGGCCCATTGCCTTGGCATCGTTGACCGGGTTGAGCTTCATCCTGTGCCAGACCGGCTTGTCGTCGACATGGCCAAGCGGAAACCCCATGGCCTTGTGGTCCACGCTGCCGTCCTCTTCAAGGAGGCCGTATTCCGGCCATGTCTCCTGCCACGCGTAGCAGATGCTCGTCATGGGGAATTCTTCCACGTCATAGGCCCCGGCAATGCCGAGGTTGACCACACCGTCCACATCGGATCGTCCCAGCGAACGCCCCATGGCTATCCCGGTATTGACCAGACCGACACCGGCCACAGTCAGCAGGACATCATGCCCGCCGATTTCGAACTCGGCGAACTCCCCCTGACTGACGCTCGGAGCCCCGGCAGAGCCGAAGGCCGCCTTCATTTCCATGGGGGTAGCGGTGACGATGAGAATCATTGGATATCCCTTGCCCTACAGTCGCCAGAGGTCGATGCCGGCAGCGTCAATTTCGGCACGGTCGAAGAAGCCCTTGACGTCGATGACAAGCGCGTTGTCCGGATTGGCGAACCATGTCTTGATGTCAGCCACAGGAATAGCCTTGTACTCGTCATGGGATACAGCAAGTATCACCGCGTCGAGGTTGGTGAATTCGTCCATGGAACGCAGATTGACTCCGAGTTCCTCGCGCGCCTCTTCCGGGTCGGCCATGGCGTCATGGACCAGTGTCTCCACGCCGTAATCCTCGAGTTCGGCAATTACGTCCACCACGCGGGTGTTGCGCAGGTCCGGCACGTTCTCCTTGAAGGTCACACCGAGGATGCCCACGCGTGCGCCCTTAATCTTGGTGTCCGCCTTGATAAGCCGCTTCACCGTGGATTCGGCGATATGCTTGCCCATGGAGTCGTTGATCTGGCGTCCCGCAAGAATGACCTGCGGGTGAAAGCCCATGGCCTCGGCCTTGAAGGTCAGGTAATACGGGTCCACGCCGATGCAGTGGCCGCCGACCAGACCGGGCCGGAACGGCAGGAAATTCCATTTGGTGCCGGAAGCTTCGAGTACGTCCAGTGTGTCGATGCCCATCCGGTCGAAGATCATGGCGAGTTCGTTCATGAGCGCAATGTTCAGGTCGCGCTGCGTGTTCTCGATAACCTTGGCCGCTTCTGCCGTGCGAATGTCGGCAGCAAGATGCGTCCCGGCCTCGACAATGGTGCCGTAGACATCCTGCAACAGCGTGCCGGTGGCTTCGTCCTGACCGGCAACCACCTTGACGATGGTTTCGAGCCGGTGGACCTTGTCGCCGGGATTGATACGCTCGGGCGAATAGCCCACGCAAAATTCTGTTCCGCACTTCAGGCCGGATTCCTTCTCAAGAATCGGCACGCAGATTTCCTCGGTCAGACCGGGGTACACAGTGGATTCGTACACCACGACACTGCCGGGCTGGAGATGCTTGCCAACGGAACCGCTGGCACCGGTGACGGGCCGCAGATCGGGCGAACGGTATTCGTCGATGGGGGTGGGAACGGCCACAAGGATGAGGCGGGTCTTTTCGAGATCCGCGAGATCGGCGGAAAACGTCAGGTCCACATCCTCGCCCACGGTGGCGAAATCAACTTCGCCGGTACGGTCATACCGCTCGTTCAGTTCGTCCACACGCTTCTGTGAGACATCCACACCAATGACTTTGAAATGACGTCCCAGAGCGACAGCCAGAGGAAGACCGACATACCCAAGACCGACAACAGCAATGGCATCGGTCTTGTCCTGCAGATTTCCGAAAGTGATCATATCCATACTATGCTTATCTCCATTACCCGATCGGGTGGACACAGGCCGTGTTCCCGGCTAAGAATGCCTGTATGAACATCGACTGGTCGCTTTTATTTACCGCGTTGGGTCTGGCCTTCGTCTTTGAAGGCATCCCCTATTTTCTCTTTGCCGAGCGCATGCCGCTCATGCTTTTGAAGCTGGCTCAGCAGCCGCCCAAATTTCTCCGGTTCATCGGACTGGCGGCCATGATTCTCGGACTTCTGATTATTTCTTTCGGCCGCTCTTTGACGTTGTAGTCTTTTTCGCGGTCGTCTTTCCTGATTTTTTCGAAGCCGCAGCCCGTGCCTTTTTCGCGGGCTTTTCTCCCACGTGCAGGTACACGATGCCCGACATCATGGGCACGTGATAAACCCGCTCGAATCCGGCGTCCACCATTTCCTTGGCCAACGCCCGCTCGTCCGGGAACGTCTTGATGGTTTCGGCAAGATACCGGTAAGCACCCGGATCACCGGAAACACGGTCGCCGATGAACGGCAGCAGCTTGTCGAGATAAAAATTGTAGAGTCCTTTCCACACCCGCTTGGAACCGGTGCCGAACTCAAGGATACACAACCGGGAACCCGGCTTGAGCACTCGAAAGAACTCACGGTAGGCGTCTTCACGCGGAAGGATGTTGCGGATGCCGAAGGCGATGGTCGCAGCGCCCATGCATTCGTCAGGCAGCGGCAGAGCGCGCCCGTCGGCCTGCACAGGAAAGATCACATCCTCACGACCGTCTTTCAGCTTCTTGCCCTTGCCGGACTCAAGCATGGGCAGCGCAAAATCAAGAGCCGCGACCTTGCACTCGGGATACTGGCGCATGAGTTCCACGGAGACGTCCATGGTTCCGGCAGCGAGATCGAGAACGGTCTCACCCGGTTTCGGACGGGCGGCCTTGGCAAGGCGGTAACGCCAGTAAATGTCCTGCCCCATGGACAGGAAATGGTTCAGGAAGTCATACCATCCGGCAATACGGCCGAACATATCGGCCACGCGCCTGCCATGCTCGGCATGCGTCGTGGCCCCGGTAGCGGAATCACATTCTGATCCAGCCATCTATTTATCCTTCCCGGCCAATTCGGCCTCACGCGAACCGTCACCGGCAGTCTCGCCGGAAATGGTACGGATGATGTCTTTGTAAATGACGTCGAAATGCTGTCCGAAATTGCTGGGGGAAATGCGGCCGACCTCAATGAACTTGATGATCACTTCCTTGGCGACCTGCATAGCCTGCTTGTCAAATTTATCCATACTATTCTCCCTCTTAAAAATGGAAAAAACCGCCCGGTGGGAAATGGCCTTGACCAACATAGTCAGGGTGCCGGGCGGGAAAAAGAAAGAAACCGGAAAGCCCCCTTCTTTTTTGCGAAGCTGTAGCACGGCGGATACCGGTTCGTCGAGGGGTTTGGAAGGTCATTTCCGTCCGCAACCAAGTCCACCTACTTTGCCGTTTTTCTTGTTTTCATCACATGGGCAATGGACCGGCGAGCCGCATAACGCGGTCGGGAATATTATTCGGCAAATCCATATTTCACAATGACGAGCGTAATATCATCCTCAGGCTGGGCACCGTCAGTAAATTCACGAACCGAACCGAACACCGCGTCCAGAATCTCCTTCGACGATTTTTCACCGTTCTCGCGCAACACTTCCTTGAACCGATCCTTGCCGAACATGGTGCCGGAGGAATCGCGCGCCTCCCAGATGCCGTCGGTCCCGATGGCGATGATCTGGCCGGGATGCAGATCATTTACCTGTTCCGCATAAACGGATTCACTGGTCACGCCCAGCGGCAGGCCTGCATCCGCGCCAAGTTCGGTAAATTTATCAAGCACCGGGCAATAGATCATGGCCGGGTCATGCCCCGCCCGCACCCACTGGGCCGAATGATTTTCCGGATCAAGATGCAAATAGAACAGCGTCATGAACCGCCCCGAACCATCAAGGTCGTTGGAGAGATGGCGATTCATCTCGGTAACGATCTGAGAAGGGCTGCCCGGTTGAGCCGCACGCATACGCAGGAATCCCCGTGCCGTGGTCATGAGCAAGGCCGCTTCCACACCGTGCCCGGAGATATCCCCCACGGCCACGGTCAACGAAGGATGTTCCGCATCAAGCCCTTCCAGATAATCGAAATAATCCCCGCCCGCGATCTCGCTGGCAATGGAAGAACCTGCCACGTCAAGGCCGGGAACGACCGGCGACCGTTCCGGCAGCAGGCTTTTCTGCACTTCGCCCGCCAGTTCAAGCGCCTTTTTCTGCTCGGTCAGATCGGCCACGAACGCGACATTGCCAAGAAACTTTCCTTCGGCATCGCGCAGGATGTTCGCATTGACCAGAATCGGCACGACATGGCCGTCCTTGTGAATCAGGCTTCCCTCAAACCGACGGTGGTCCTGCCGCAGGAACCGCTCTCGATTCCGCTCCAGAAACCGCCGATATTCCATGGTGGCCAAATCATACGTCCGCAGCCCAAGAAGTTCATCCTGACTGTAACCGAGCATCCGGCAACAGGCGTCATTCACTTCCACGATCTTCATGTCGGCGTCCAGCAGCAGATACCCTTCGCCCGCACTCTCAATGGTATTGCGAAACTTGAACTCGCTCCGGGCCAGCGCCTCTTCCATTTCCTTGCGCTGGGTGATGTCCATGAGAACACCCTGATTGAAAAGACGCTCCCCGTTTTCGTCCCGGCTGACCGATGTCTCATCCCGCACCCAGCGAATCTCGCCGTCGCGAGTGAGGATACGGTATTCCTGCGTATACTCCTCGACATCCTGTTCGCGAAATTTCTCGATCTCGGCAGTCAGATGGTCAACATCTTCCGGCAGCACAATGTCCCGGAACCTGATTTCAGACCGGAGAAATGCCTCGGCATCATAGCCCCACTGACTGATATTCTCGGACACATAGACAAGCTTGGCATCCTCCGAGGCTTCCCGGCGAAACAGCACGGCCGGAGAATTCTCCACGATCATGTTCGCCAGCCCCATCCGCTCCCGCGCCTCTTTCAACTGCGTGATTTCAGAATGAAGAAACTGTTTGCATTCGACTTTCTGCTCCTCATGCGCCGCCAACTGCGCCCGAAGTTCGGCAACTTCGGCAACCAGTTCGTCGTATGATCTACCCGTATCCTTGCTCATAATCCGCCCATGTTTTTCATATTCGGCTCAAGACACATACATAAGACCGCACAGAGAAGACGCAACCACACAAAGGCCCCCCTTCAAAAAAACCGTTGGGACTTGACAAACGCATCAAACGTAGTAATAGTTATTAAAAGCAATCATTGCCAACCAACCTTACTCCTCTTACCAAACCCCATGAAGCCGGTCTCACGCCCCCGAGACCGGCTTCACCGTTTTCGGACTCGGGACCATATGAAAAAGCCGCCCTGCTCAAAAGAACAAGGCGGCTTTATTATGTATCCGGCAGTGTGGATTACAGACCGTTTTTGATCTTGTAATCCTTGACGAATGCTTCGGCCTGTTCCAGACCGTTGACGTCGTCTGCGATCTGCGCCTTGAGCAGTTCATCGCGAATTTTTCCGATAACCGGACCGGGCTTGAGATCGGTGAGAATCATGATCTGATTACCATCGAGCAACGGTTCGATTTCATCCTCGGGGATATCCGCACGTTCAGCCATCTTGAGGTTGTGGTTGAATTCGCGCCAGGAACCGTCGCGGGCCTTGATGTCGGCTTTGACCATTTCCATGACACGCGGGTACTCATCGAGCGAACGCAGGCGGCGGATGCCCTTGTCGGTGAGCATGAAATGGGGACGCATGTGGTTTTTGACGAGATCGCAGATAAGATCGATATCCGCTTCCTCGAAACGCAGACGCTTGAGAATCTTGCGGGTGACCTTGGCTCCGACACGATGATGCTGGAGGAAATTCCAGCGGTCCTCGTAAAACTCGGCGGTATACAGCTTGCCGATGTCATGGAACAGACAGGCAACAGTACCGAACCAGTCATAGGGCAGTTCTTCGGGGTACGCCTTCATCACGTCAAAGGTGTGGTGAAGTACGGTCTCCTCAGCCTCCTCCTCGGGATTCCGGATCTGCTTGACGCGGGAAAGCGCAGCGATTTCCGGGATCAGACCGTGCAGGAGCATGGAATCGAAAAGCAGTTCAAAGAACCGGTGCATGCACTCGGCTTCGACCTTGCGCCACTCGTCAAGAAAATCGGCCATGGGCACGTAATCGAGCACACGGCGGCAATTGCGAACAATGGCGACCCAGGAATTCGCTTCAATTTCCTTGTCGAAGTTGGCCGCGAACCGCAGGGCGCGGTAGGCAAGCGAGTAATCCTTCTTGAGCGCCTGATCGGGCACACCCTTGAAACGAATCTGGCCTTCGGAGAAATCCGCGAAATCCGCGTACATGTCCTTGGCCTTGGGAATGAACGGGCAGACAGCGGACAGCGGAATATCGCCACGCTGTTCAAGACGCTTGAGCAGACGGGGCGTCATGCTGGAGACGGCCTCGTCGGTGTAGGAAGCGTCGTCCACGTCGGCTGCGTAGAAAAAGTATTTCACGCCGCCTTCGGAAAGCACACCGAGGGTGCCCTTGTCCGCAGACTCTTCAATGTTGGGGAAATATTTCTGAAGTTCGTCCAGTCCGGCTTCGGTGCAGATGTCGAGTTCCTTTTCATTGCCGGACTCGTCCAGGGTAAGCGCCTGCAGACGGACGTTGACCACGTAGGCGTCATAGCCGTTGCGCATGATGGTTTTACAGAAGCCGACAGCTTCTTTGAAAGGCTGACTCATATACTCCTTCCTGATGGATTGCTAACGTAACTTTTCAATGCTCTGTCCGTGCGAGATCAATGATTTCGCATCAGGACCTATACAATTTTTTTGCCCTGAATGAAATGGGTTTTTACGCGTCCTTTCAGGGTGCGGCCCCGAAGCGGCGTATTCTTCCCTTTCGAATATAAGGTCTCAGGAGAGACTGTCCACTCCTCTTCCGGATCAAACAGGAAGAAATCCGCAGGGTCACCGGGCTGGAATGTATTCACCGGCAGATTGAAAATCCCGCACGGTCCAGTGGTCCACGCCCGGTAGAACGCGTCCTCTTTCAGCTTGCCGTCCACCACGAGCTGCCATGTCGTGGACAGGGCCGTGTCCAGCCCACTGATGCCGCACGGCGCGAGGTCGAACTCTGTTTCCTTCTCATATCCCGCATGCGGGGCATGGTCCGTGGCGAAAATATCCATGGTTCCGTCATTGAGCGCATCAAACAGCGCCTGCTGATCGTCCTTTGTCCGCAGCGGCGGATTCACCTTTGCGTTGGTGTCGTATTCCGTGGCCTCGTCCTCAAGGTAGTCCTCTGTCAGGACCAGATAATGCGGTGCGGTTTCCGCCGTGATCTTGACACCGCGCTCCTTGGCGAACCGGATCAGGTCCACTGATTTCCTGCACGAAATATGCGCCAGGTGCAGGGGCAGATCCAGATATTCGGCGAGCAGGATATCCCGCGACACCTGCAGTGCCTCGGCCACGTCCGGCTGTGCCGCCAGTCCGAGACGGCTCGACACCTCGCCCTCATTCACTCCGGCAGCCACGCCCAGATACGGGTCTTCGCAGTGGTCGATCACCACCCGGTCCCAATCCGATGCGTATTCCATGGCCCGCCGGAAAAGTTCCGTCGATTTCACGGGCACGCCGTCATTGGAAAATGCCACGCATCCGGCCCGCGCCAGCTCTGCCATGGGGGCAAGTTCCTCGCCCTTCAGCCCCTTGGTCAGGCCGCCGATCGGAAACAGTCTCGGCCCTTTCGGCCAGAACTTGCGCGCCTTGTCGAGCATCAATTCGGTTACCGAATCATTATCGTTCACCGGCTTGGTATTCGCCATGCACATGATATTCGAAAATCCGCCCCATGCCGCAGCACGCAAGCCGGATTCCACGTCTTCCTTGTACTCGAATCCGGGTTCCCGCAGATGTACATGCGCGTCCGTCATGCTCGGCATCAGCTGAAGGCCATATGCCTCCTCGACACGGGCATCACCCGGCTCCAGAGATTCAGCAGACGGTTTCACCTCGGCAATCTTGCCGCGTGAAACAAATACGTCCACATCCTTACCATCCAACTTGGCCCGACGAACAATCAAATCTATTTTTGCCATGATAATGCCTCCGGCGGCCAGAGGAAGGGGGGAAGGGAGCACCCCCCTTGAAAGCGGGGTACTCCCTTCCCCCCTTCCT
>Ga0209692_10002596_pt1 | contig 19235 bp, 12 predicted proteins | sample tdDd472_FD_187129 | JGI IMG/M metagenome (GOLD analysis project Ga0209692, IMG submission 187129) | Marine sediment microbial communities from the Atlantic coast under amendment with organic carbon and nitrate - tdDd47.2 (SPAdes)... | ecosystem: Environmental > Aquatic > Marine > Coastal >...
ATCACTCCTTCGGTAGATGGCGTGTCGACCATGACAGCCTCCGTTGAAGGTGAGGTGTCGGCCGTTTCTTTTTCGTCCTTCTTTTTACTCGTCCGGCGACGGGGGCTGCGACGTTTTGGCTTTTCGCCCTCAGTCTCGTCTTTTGCCGCTTCCTGAGTTTCCTCGGAAGTTTGTTCTTCGGTTTTTTCAGAAGCGTCGTCGGCCTTCTTACGGGTTCGGCGAGCGCGCTTTGGCTTCTCTTCAGCCTTCTCTTCGTCCGATGTTCCCTCATCGTCGGCTTTCGAGGTTTCAGCCTTTTTGCGGCTACGGCTGCGACGCTTCGGTTTTTCTTCGTCTGCTGCCGTTTTTTCCTCGGTTTCCGTCTGTGCTTCGACCGTTTCTGAAGCGACGCTTGCTTCATCTTCGTCCGAAGCCGCTACTTCATCAGTCTGCGGAGTATCGCCCTCGTCTTTCCGGCGGCGGCGGCCACCCCGTCTGCCTCTGCGGCGGCGGCGGCGCGGCAGATCGTCGCTTTGCTCGTCCGAATGCTCTTCGGTTGAGGTGCCTTCTTCGCTGATTTCCTCTTCCGTTTCGGAGGTGTTTTCGTTTGCCGGATGCCGCTCGTCATTACGGCGGCGACGACCCCGGCGACGGCGTCGTCGTCGGCCTCCGTTTTCTTCCCGTTCGCTTTGGGGGTCTTCAGCTTCTTCTGTTACTTCAGGCTCGTAGCCGTCAATACCCGTCTCGGGAACCACCGGAGCGGCTGCTCTTTCCTGCTGCGTCTTTTGCTTCAATCTGTCGATGCGCAAGGCTGGCGGAATCAACTCATCATCTGCGGCGATTTCGACTTTAAAATCGTAACGGGCTTCGATTGAGGCTAAGGCGACGCGTTTCTTGTTGAGAATATAGAGCGCAACGTCGGAGGCGACATAGACCGTCATTTCGCTGGTTCTACGACGGATACCTTCTTCTTCAATGGCGCGCAGAACGCTCAAGGCCGTCGATTCGATAGAGCGACGGACGCCGGTTCCCTCACAATGCGGACAAACTTCCGAGCTGGTTTCCAAAAGGCTCGGACGCAGGCGCTGGCGAGATAGCTCCAACAGGCCGAAAGGGCTGATCCGACCAATCTGGATGCGGGCGCGGTCTTGGCGCATGGCTTCCTTGAGACGTCGCTCGACCGAATTTTGGTTCCGGTTCCCTTCCATATCGATGAAATCGATGACGATCAGTCCGGCGAGGTCGCGCAGCCTGAGTTGACGGGCGATTTCATCGGCCGCTTCAAGGTTGGTTTTGTGCGCCGTTTCTTCGATGTTGCGTTCTCTGGTCGCTCTGCCTGAGTTCACATCGATCGAAACCAGGGCTTCTGTCGGGTTGATGACGATATAACCGCCCGATTTGAGCTGCACGGTTGGGCTGTGCATGGCGTCGAGTTGCCCTTCCACCTGATAGCGGTGAAAAAGCGGCATATTCTCGTCTTTATAAGGCTGAACCTTTTTCGCATGGCTGGGGATCAGCATTTTCATAAAGTCTTTGGCCGCCCGGTAACCGGAATCGCCCTCGACGACAATTTCCTCGATGTCGCGGCTGTAAAGGTCGCGAATGGACCGCTTGATCAGATTGGCTTCTTCGTAAATCAAGCATGGCGCCGTTGATTCAAGCGTTTGGCTGCGGATGGTGTCCCATAGACGGGTCAGATATTCATGGTCTCGCTTGATTTCGGCTTTCGAGCGTTCGGCACCGGCGGTTCGCACGATCATTGCCATGCCCTCAGCCAAATTGAGCTCGGCCAGGATGGTTTTGAGCCTGCGGCGGTCCTTAGCGCTGGTGATTTTGCGGGAGATGCCGCCGCCGCGCGCCGTATTGGGCATCAGAACGCAGTGACGTCCGGCCAACGAAATATAAGTGGTAAGGGCCGCGCCTTTGTTGCCGCGTTCTTCTTTAACTACTTGAATTAGCAGGATTTGTCGCCGTTTGATAACTTCCTGAATTTTGTAGTTGCGGTGGGAAATAACCTTGCGTTGTTGCCCGGCTTCTTCGGCGATGTCCTCGCCACCCAGTTCCTCAACTTCCTTTTCTTCACCTTCGGCGAGTTCTGTCTCATCGTCGTCGTCGTGTTTTTGTTCGGCTTTAATAGCCTCCCGGTCTTCGACTGGAATTTGGAAGTAGTCGGGGTGGATTTCGCTGAAGGGCAGGAAGCCGTGTCGGTTTCCGCCATACTCAACAAAGGCCGCCTGGAGGGACGGTTCGACCCTCGTGACCTTGGCTAAATAGATATTTCCCTTCAGTTGCCGCCTGCTGGCGGACTCGACATCGAATTCCTCTAGTTTATTTCCATTGAGTACGACGACCCGGGTCTCCTCCTGGTGCGTCGCGTCGATAAGCATCCGTCTGGTTGCCATTGTAAGGTAAAACTCCAAGCACGGCCCTGTCCGCTCTCGTTTCCGGGCGGGTGGTTGCCGTGTAATTTTCTTATGGAACCGGTGGCGCCAACGGGCATCCTCCCGGAGAATAAACTCCGGGTGATCATCCCCTTAAAGGGGGTGACATTATGCGGATGGGCTGCCAATACCGGCATCGAAACTCCTCGATATAACGAGAATCACAAAACTTCCGAGCCGAAAAAATCCGTATCGGAAGGACTTAAAAATATTCGCGTATGATAGGGGAAAACCTTGAGAATTCCAGAGTTATTCGCCTTTTTGCGAATCATTCGATTCACTTCTACGCGGCGTTAACATAACGGTAGCTTTTTCTTTCCACAATCAACTTATTGCAAAAGTGACGTTTGCATTCCTATTTGCCAGTATCGAGCAATAGGATTTTGGGCCGGTTGTTAATGTGGTTTCTAAGATGAACGAGTTGATCAACGCTCTCTCTCGGAGGCGCTTTTGGGGATTCCTTGGGGGAATCTGTGTCCTGATTGCGGCCCTTTCCGTTTCTGCGGGGGAAGCCTTGGCCAAGCCGTCTGCGACGGAAGTTCGGATTGCCGAACATTCCGACAAGACGCGGTTTGTTATCGACCTTTCGGAAAAAATCACCTACCGGATGTTTACCCTGCAAAATCCCTATCGGGTGGTGATAGATCTTCCCGAGATTGACTGGAAAGTCAGTAGCAATGGATTGCGCAAGAAGCGCGGCGTTATTTCCAATTATCGGTATGGCCTGTTTATTCCCGGCACGTCGCGTCTGGTGATTGACGCGACGGGGCCTGTAGAAATCAAAAAAGCTTTTATTCTACCGCCTTCGGGAAAGAAGGCTTATCGGTTCGTCGTCGATCTGTCTGCCACGAGCGCGGCCAGTTTCGTCAAGGAAATGAAGGAACGGAAACCTTCAGCGCCCCCTCCGGCGGCGGCTCAGCCGGGACCGACGTTCCCGCATATGGACGTTGCGCCGAAGCAAAAACCAAAGAACGCCAAGAAAATTATCGTCATCGACCCTGGGCACGGAGGCGTCGATCCTGGCGCTATCAGCGTTTCCGGGCGCTACGAAAAGCACGTTACGCTTAAGGTGGCGCGAGAGATGAAAAAGTCTCTGGAAGCCACGGGGCGCTATGAAGTGCGCCTGACCCGTAACCGGGACATCTTCATTCGATTAAGGGACCGGGTGGCTCGCGCCCGGGAAGCCAATGCCGATCTCTTCATCTCCATCCATGCCGACACAATCAAAAACCGAAAAGTCCGCGGAGCGTCTGTCTATACACTTTCGGAGAAAGCGTCGGATAAGGAAGCGGCTGATCTGGCGGAACGCGAAAACAAGGCGGACGTTATCGCGGGGATCGACCTGACCCATGAAAGCCAGGAAGTTACCAATATCCTTATCGATTTAGCGCAACGGGAGACGATGAACCAATCGGCCCGGTTTGCGGCCATGCTTGTCGATGAAATGAAAGACAAGGTTAAGGTCTTGCGGCGGTCGCACCGCTTTGCCGGTTTTGCTGTTTTGAAAGCGCCCGATATTCCTTCCGTGCTGATCGAGTTGGGCTTCCTTTCCAATCACTATGACGACAAGAGTCTTCACAGTGCGCAATACCAGCGACGCATTGCTTCGAGCATTCAGTCGGCGGTCGATTCTTATTTCACCCGATTGGCGAAACTGCAAAACCAATAAACCGTGCCGCTTTTGGCCAACAAAATACCCTATTTTTATGGGCATTAAGGCAACGCCCCCTTGCTAAACCTAAGTGTTAGCTTAGAGTAGGCGCGAATAGATTTGAGAAACCCGGACGAACGATACCTCCTGACATGCTGAGATCACTTTTTGCATTGTTGAGCATTCTTATCCTGCTTGCATTATTCGGTGCTGGCGGCGGGGTATACGTCTTCTGGAAGTATGGGCAGGGATTGCCCGATTATACCCAGCTCGCCGATTACGATCCTGCCGTTATGACCCGTATTCACGCAGGCGATGGTCGGTTGTTGGCGGAATACGCGACGGAAAAAAGGGTGTTTGTGCCAATCAAGGCGATGCCGCAACGCGTTATCCGCGCTTTCTTATCGGCAGAAGACAAGAACTTCTACTATCACCCCGGAATCGATTTCAGCGGTGTCGCCCGGGCGGTTTTGGTCAATCTGAAGAATATTGGCAGCAACCGTCGTCCCGTCGGCGCTTCGACTATTACACAGCAGGTCGCCAAGAACTTTTTGCTGACCAATGAAGTTTCCATTGAGCGCAAAATCAAGGAGGCAATCCTTTCGTTTCGGATTGAGCGGGCGTTTTCCAAAGACCGGATTTTGGAGCTCTATCTCAACGAAATTTATCTCGGTTTCGGGTCGTATGGTGTGGCTGCCGCTGCGCTTAACTACTTCAATAAGTCCATGGACGAGTTGACGATTGCCGAAACAGCCTTTTTGGCGGCTTTGCCCAAAGCGCCCAATAACTACAATCCACTGACGAAGACCAAAGCGGCTGTGGAACGGCGTAACTGGGTCGTCCGGCGGATGCTGGAAGATGGCGTTATCAAACCATCCGAAGCGGATAACGCCATGGATCAGCCTCTGATTGTTGAAAAACGCAAGGAAACCGAATTCGTTACCGCTGATTATTTTGCCGAAGAAGTGCGCAGGGAGTTGGCCGAGCGGTATGGTGAGAACGAGCTTTATACGGGCGGGCTGTCGGTGCGCACGACCTTGTCACCCAGACTGCAAACGATTGCCGACGAAGAATTGCGCAAAGGCCTGATTGCCTATGACCGACGGCACGGTTGGCGGGGGCCAATCACTCATTTCGATACACCGGGAGACTGGCCGGGGCGGCTCGCCCAGGTGGAGACGCCCAAAGGGCTGGACCCTTGGAGGATGGCCGTTGTTATGCGGATTTCCTCCGGGGCGGCCGATATTGCCTTTGCCGATGGGACGACCGGCACAATCCCCCTGGCTGAAGCGCGTTGGGCGCGGGAGTGGCGTGAAGATCAGAAATTGGGCCCTCCCGTTGGCAAAATGAGTGATGCGCTGGCCGAAGGCGATGTCGTGGCGGTTGAGGCGGTGAGCCACGCACCTTCGGCTAAAAAAGGCGAAGAATCCAAACCTTACCCCGAAGGTACCTATGGTTTGCGCCAAATTCCGGCGATTCAGGGCGGTGTGATTGCTATGGACCCGCACACGGGCCGGGTTCTCGCCATGTCGGGCGGCTATGACTACGCCATGAGCCAGTTCAACCGGGCGACCCAGGCCGCCCGTCAGCCGGGGTCGGCTTTCAAACCGTTCGTTTATCTAGCGGCGCTCGATTCCGGCTACACGCCCTCGACGCTGATTTTGGATGCGCCTTTTGTGATCGATCAGGGGCCGGGGCTGCCTAAATGGCGGCCCGCCAACTACACCAAAAAATTCTACGGCCCCAGCACCATGAGGCTGGGGATTGAGAAGTCCCGCAACTTGATGACTGTCCGGTTGGCCCAGACTATCGGCATGGAAAAGGTTTCCGAATATGCTCGACAGTTTGGCATTGTCGATCATTTGCCGCCGACTCTTTCCATGTCGTTGGGGGCCGGAGAGACAACCTTGCTGCGCCTGACCACGGCATATGCCATGCTGGTCAATGGCGGCAAACGGATTGTGCCGACCCTGATCGACCGGATTCAGGACCGCAATGGCATTACCGTATTTAGGCATGATACCCGTGACTGCGATGGGTGTCTGGCTACCTTCTGGACCGATCAGTCGGTGCCGTTATTGGAAGATATTCGCGAGCCTGTCACCGATCCGGCAAGTGCGTATCAGGTGGTTTCCATGCTTGAAGGGGTAGTCAAGCGGGGAACCGGTCGACGGATTGGCTGGTTGGGCATTCCGCTTGCCGGAAAAACCGGGACGACCAACAGCAGTTTCGATACTTGGTTCGTCGGGTTCAGTCCCGACTTGGCCGTTGGTGTTTTTGCCGGTTTCGATACGCCGCGGACACTGGGATCCCGGGAAACCGGCTCCAATGTTGCAGCGCCGATTTTCAAGGGCTTTATGGAACGTGCGCTGGCCGAAAAACCGGCCATTCCTTTCCGAATTCCCTCAGGCGTTCGCCTTGTGCGGGTCAATGCGAAAACCGGTCAATTGGCCCGACCTGGAGACAAAAATGTGATCCTTGAACCCTTTAAGCCGGGGCGGGTCCCGACGGGTGAAAGCCAAGTTATTCAGGGGCAGGGGTATAGTCTTACTCCGGCAGGTGAGGGGCTTCCATCGACCGGCACCGGCGGTCTTTACTAGCATTGCCGAAACGGCTAAAAGACCTGAAGAATCAAATCAAAAGAGGACGCTATGCGCGCAGAAATCGAGGCCCTGGCCGAAGAGATCAAGCAGTCGTTGGAACTGCTGAGGAGGCATCTTTGACTACGACCAAGCTGTACGTAGACTGGATGAATTGAACCATCTCGCCGAGGATCCCGATCTGTGGAACGACTCGGCTAAAGCCCAAGAAGTTATGCGTGAGCGGACCCGCCTCGATGGGGGGATCAAAGCGATCGACCGGGTTGAGCAGGGGCTTTCTGACAATCTTGAACTGATTGAGATGGGCGAAGCCGAAGAGGACGACGAAGTCGTCGCCGAAGCGGAAAACGCGCTGACCGAATTGAAAGAATGGGCGGCCAAGCAGGAAATTGAAACTCTGCTTTCCGGCGAGGCCGACGCCAACGACTGCTATCTTGAAATTCATGCGGGCGCTGGCGGCACGGAAGCCCAGGACTGGGCTGAAATGCTACGCCGGATGTATAGTCGCTGGGCTGATCGCAGGGGCTATAAGGTTGACATGATGGAAGAAAGTCCGGGCGAAGAAGCCGGTATCAAGTCGACCACGATGAAGGTATCGGGCCACAATGCATATGGCTGGCTCAAAACTGAAAGCGGTGTGCATCGTCTTGTTCGAATCTCGCCTTTCGATTCCAGTGCGCGGCGGCATACGAGTTTTACCTCGGTCGGCATCTACCCGGTTATCGACGAGAATATCGATATCGAGATCGAAGAGAAGGATGTTCGGGTGGATACCTACCGTGCCTCCGGTGCGGGTGGGCAGCACGTTAACAAGACCGATAGCGCCATTCGCCTGACTCATACGCCGACGGGCATCGTCGTGCAGTGCCAGAACGACCGTTCGCAACACAAAAACCGTGCCCAGGCATGGTCCATGCTAAAGGCCCGACTTTATGAGTTGGAGCTGCAAAAGCGCGAGGAAGAAGCGCAGGCCCAGCATGAGGCCAAAACCGATATTGGCTGGGGACATCAGATTCGCTCTTATGTCTTACAGCCCTATCAGATGATCAAAGATCTCCGGACAAATACGGAAACCAGCAATACGCAGGCCGTATTGGATGGAGACCTCGACGACTTCATGGCCGCCGCTCTTGCGCAGCGTGTCGGCGGCGGCAGCGAAAGTTAAGAAGGCTCGGCCGGGTTGAACGAACCCGGCCAGTCCCAAGAGGGGGCATTATAAGGCTTTTGCCGCCTCGAGTACCTCTTCCACATGCCCCGTCACTTTGACCTTGCGCCAGATTTTGGCGATTTTACCTTCTTCATCGATAAGAAAGGTGGAGCGCTCCACACCCATGAACTTGCGGCCGTACATGCTTTTTTCTTTCCAAACGCCATAGCCCTGGATGATCTCCAGTTCTTCGTCCGAAATCAGCTTGGTCTTCAGGCCCTGTTTTTCGACAAAACGATCATGACTTTTCACACTGTCCTTGGAAACGCCGAGCACAACCGTATTGCAGTCCTCGAATTTCTTTATCGTTTCGCTAAAGCCGATGGCTTCCTTGGTGCAGCCCGATGTGTTGTCTTTCGGGTAAAAGAACAGGACGACCTTTTTGCCTTTTAAGGAGGTCAGGGAGAGCGTTCCTCCCCCGTCGGTCGGTAAGGTGAAGTTGGGGGCAAGATCATTGATTTTAAGGTCTGTCATTTTATCGTTCAGCGCTTTGCTCGGTAATTAAGAATCAATATAGAAGTTTTGGCTCACACTCGTGTGAAATCAACCTAAAAAACTATGCACTAATTGCGTGTGGTGATAGGTTGAATATGATGAAGGGGTGAGGTGTTTTCGCAGGCAGTAAATGTACTGGGAGATGAAATGCCAAAAAAAATAAATTGCGAAGAGGCTCTGCAAACGGCGTTACACCATCTTGAACATGACCGGAAAGGCATAGCCATGAGTGTCATCAAAGTTTACGAGCGTTGTCATGAAAAGCAGGAGTCTTCATGTGAATACAAAGGCAAAAACTGCGCCGTTCAGGATGTGATTAAAGGCTTAGGCTGTATTCAGAAAGATTGATGGGGTCGATATTATAAGATTTCTTCATCGCTGAATTTGTCGCGTAAGCTCTCGGCCGGACGTTCAATGAGATCAACGAAGTGCCCATGGGCGCGTTGGGCGGTTTCATCCATGTGTTTCAATAGACTGGCGAAGTCCGTAGTTCCCGTTGCACGGGCGAGAATTTCCTGAAGTGCCGGCGAAATTTCTTCTTCTCGTCCTTTGTTGAAATATCCCTCAATGGTTAAGCGTAAAAGGCCCTGGATGGTTTGCCAGAGCTTTAGTGCGGAAAGCAGTGATGCGCCGGTCGACGGGTCGATCAGGCCTTTCTCCGTCACTCGCCTCAAGGCCTCCGATGTGTTTTGGGATAAAATATCGGGATGTTGCGCTGCGTGCTTCAGCTGCAAAAATTGGGTAATGAATTCGATGTCTATCAGCCCGCCGCGTCGATGCTTGACCTCCCAAATGAACTTGGTTCCGTGTTCTTTTTCCATGCGTGTTCGCATATCGGCCACGGCCACGGTTAGTTTTTCTGCATCCCTTTCGCGGGTAAGGACGTGCTCGACCACTCGTTCGATCTTTTCTTTCAGTTCGGCAGGGCCGACAATAACTCGTGAGCGTGTCAGGGCCATGTGTTCCCAGGTCCAGGCAGATTCGGCTTGATATTGGATAAAAGAACTCATGCTTGTGGCGATAGGGCCTGAGTTCCCCGATGGCCTGAGGCGCATGTCGACTTCGTAGAGCATCCCATCTCCCATGGGGGCCGTGATGCCGTTGATCAGTCTTTGGCTCAACCGGGCGAAGTATTGAGTGGCGGTCAGCGGACGGCGACCATCCGACTGTGCTTCGCCATCGGTTGCGTCATACACATAAATCAGGTCGAGGTCGGAACTCGGGGTCATTTCCCGCCCGCCGAGTTTTCCCATGGCGATAATCGCCATTTCACTTTCAGGGAGTTTTCCGTGGGTCTTGGAGAACTCATCTTCGATCCGGGGCTTAAGACCGCTTAAGGCGACATCGGCAATATTGCTGTAGGCGATGCCAGCGCCTTCTGCGTCGATAAGGCTGCGGAGACTTTGTACGCCGACCTGAAATTTGCGGTCATTTGCCCAGCGACGGACAATTTCGAGGTCGTCCTGAAAATCACGGGATTGATTGAATGCTTGTTGGAGCTCTTGTTTGAGGATTTCCGATTCAGGAGGAGCGGCAAAAAAATCCGATGTCAGGACGCTTTCCAGCAAGGCCGAATGGCGCGATAGGTGGGATGCCAGTTTTGGAGCGCCCCCCATTAATTCGGCTAGCAAACCAAGCAATTGGGGGTTCGATGTAAACATCGAAAAAAGCTGAACGCCACTCGGCAGATTGGCCAAAAACTCATCGAACTTATTAAATGCCGCATCCGGGTCGGCCATCTTGGCGAGTGAGCCAAGCAAAACCGGCATCAGTTCGGTCAGCATTTGGCGGGTTCTGGTCGAACGGGTTGAGCGGTACCGTCCATGATGCCATCCGCGTATTGTCGTGTCGACCGCCATGGCATTCTTGAACCCCATTTTTTCAAGGGTTTTCAAGGTGTCTGGGTCCGGCTCGCCTCCGGTGAAAACCAAATTGCCCTCAACCAGTCCCGTACCGCTTAGAGTGGGGGCCTCTTCGAAAAGATCGACATAATGCTCTTCAACTCGGCCCAGGTGGAAAAGCAGGTCATTTTCGAAGCTCGCCGTGTCGTTGTATCCAAGAAACAGAGCCAATCGCCGGGTATCGTGATCGTTCTCCGGGATAGCGTGGGTCTGGTTGTCGTCGGTCATCTGGATGCGATGTTCGACGCAGCGCAAAAAATCATAAGACTGAGTGAGTTCGTCCGCCGTTTCTTGGGTGATTCGGCCGCATTTAGCGAGAGCGGCCAGGGCATCGCGGGTTCTGATCTCCCTCAGACTTGGGTCGCGGCCACCCCAAATGAGTTGCTGGGTTTGGGCGTAAAACTCCACTTCGCGAATACCGCCGCGGCCTAATTTTACGTTATGCCCGTTGACGGCAATTTGGGAGCCGCCTCGGTGGGCGTTGATTTGGCGCTTAATGGAGTGAATATCCTGAATCGAGGCGAAATCGAGATTTTTCCGCCAGATAAATGGCTTGAGGCGTCCAAGAAACCCTTTTCCAGCCTCAATGTCACCCGCGACGGGGCGAGCCTTGATCATGGCGGCGCGTTCCCAGTTCTGTCCGATGCTTTCGTAATAGAGTTCGGCGCCCAAGACCGAAAGGGCCAGAGGGGTCGAACCCGGATCGGGCCTTAATCGCAAGTCGGTTCTAAAGACATAGCCATCGACTGTTCGGTCATCCATCGCCTTGACCATATTGCGCGTTAGCCGAATGAATGTCTGCTGAAGGTCTTCGGGGCGGTCGGTTTGAATGATTTCATCGTCGTAAAGCACGATAAGATCGATGTCGCTGGAGTAGTTAAGTTCTCTCGCTCCGAGCTTGCCCATGCCGAGGATTACCAGTCCAGAGCCGAGAAGTGGGTTTTCTTCATCAGGGAGATTTATCTTGCCCGCCCACGCCGCTTGTCGAAGCAGGGGACGGCAGACCATGTCGAGCGCCTGTCCGGCAAAGTCGGAAAGAGTTTCGGTAATGGTCATCAAAGGCCAGTGACGGGTGATATCGGCCAATGCCGTCGTTAAGGCTATTTTGCGTTTAGCCACTCGGAGAGCGACCGATACTTCGGGGAGTTCCGGGCGTTGTTCGTCAAGGGTCGAAAGGTCTTGTTTGATGGTTTCCAAGGCCGATTCGGGGCCTTCGGTTAACAGGAGGCAGCTAAAAGCTGGGTGTTTTATTAAACATTGAGTCAAAAACGGGCTATTGCCGAATACGGCGTCAAGCAAAGCCATCCCCTCTACACTCTCCAGGATTTTCAGGCCTTTGGAGGTGATTGAGGGCTCTGCCGAGCTCAGTGCATCCCGCCAGTGTTCGTGGTTGATTCGGGCCATCTCGGCATCGCTGCTCGAAGGGAGTTGGCTTTGGCTAAAGAGTCGGTAAAATTCGGTCATTCTTTTCTTCGATCCTTTTCCTGCGAACACTGCGCGAAGGGAAGGGCGGGGTCAAGATTGGTTTAGTTCCGCCGGTAAATATATGGAGAAACTAAAAAGGATGACTGGGTGATACGGCAAACGCTCCGCGCGCTTATCCAAATTGTCGGCGGATTGGGGGCCGGTATGGCAATCGTGCTGGGGTATGCCGGTTGGAAGCTGTCCAGTGGCCCTATTACTCTGCCGTTTCTCACCCCCTATATCGAAACGGCGCTTTCACCGGCTGAGGCTGGTTTCAAGGTAACAATTTCCGAAACTATTTTGATCTGGGAGGGGTGGCGTCGAAACCTAGATGTGCGCCTGAAAGGCGCGCGCGTTCTGGATAGTGAAGATGCGTTGATTGCAGGCATTCCAGAACTGTCGCTTTCCGCCAGCGCCAGGGCTTTGTTGAAGGGCGTTTTTGCGCCTCGTGATATTGAACTGTTCTCTCCGCGTCTCCGTCTTGTCCGTAATGCCGATGGTGACATTACGGTCGGTTTTGGCGATGAAAAAGAAAAGGGTAAAGAAGCCGCAGAGGAAGCTTTTAAGGCGATCTTGGCGAAGGTCGTCAACATGATGAGTTCGCCTCCCGATCCGGAAAAGCCGCTGACCTATATCCGTCGTGTGAGTATCGTCAATGCGGATTTTGTCATCGTTGATATCGGCTCTGGCCGTTCTTGGGTAGCGCCTGGGTCGGAATTTTACGTTCATCGCGACAAGGAAGGCCTTCACGCCGAGGCCTCTGTTGCGTTGGAAGTGGACGGTCAGCCGCTCCAGATGACCGGCGTCGCCAATTACGGAGGCGAAAACAAACGGGTCGATTTCGGGATCGATTTCAACCGTATCGTGCCGACGGTGCTGGCTAAGCTTATGCCAAATCTTTCTCCCCTGGAGGAGGTCAGAATTCCTGTCGGGGGAACCGTTGCAGGCACCTTGACCAATGAATGGGGCCTTGATGAGCTAACATTCTCTCTGCATGGCGGGAAAGGAGAACTCGGGCTTCCTGAACCTGTCGAGCAGGTGCTTCAGGTCGATGAGGTGCTGCTTGATGGGCTTTATGATCGGGATACGGGAGAAATAACCGTTAATGAGTTTGCGTTGCTTCTCGCGGAAGGGGGGCTTGTTCAAGTGCCTGAGCCGATTTCCCATGCCATGCCTCTGCGTAGCATAACGGGGAGCCTTTCATATCATCAGGCGGCGACCGGCCATTTATCTTTACCAAAGTTGGTGTTTGACCTTGCCGGTCCGCAGGCGGAATTAACTGCGCGGGTTGATGGCATAGGTGGAGAAATTTCTTTAGAGGCGAAGGGAACCTTGTCAGGGGTGCCGCTGGATAGGGTGGCAGACTACTGGCCGAAAAACCTGGGGGAAGATGCCTGGCTTTGGGTCACCGAGCATCTGTCTGACGGTCAAATTTCTCAGGCTCGCGCGGAAATAACGGCGAAGGTTGATGAGGAGGGGGAGGTTGTCGTTACGCATCTGACTGGTGAAATAGACGCCGAAGGAGTTACAGTCGATTATCTGCCTCCTATGCCGAAAGGGCGGGAGGCGAAAGCTCATGCCGTTTTTGACGCTAAGCGTTTTGATATTCAAATCCTTAACGGCAAAAGCAAGGGGCTAAGTATCAAGGAGGGCTATGTCAATATTCGAGGTCTGGACAAGTATGACCAAACGGCGGAGATCAAGCTGTTGGTCGAGGGGCCGGTTCAGGATGCGCTTGAGTTGATTGACAGCGAACCTTTGGGTTTCGCCAGTGAACTTGGTATCGATCCCCAAAAAACAAGTGGGCGGGCATCGGCTGAATTGAATTTGGAGTTTCTGCTGATAGATGACTTGAGGTTTGATCAGGTTGATGTTTCGGCAAGCGCCGAGTTGCGCGATGTCGCCATAGAAGATGTTATTTTGGGCCTTGGCATCAGCAAGGGCAAAATGACCCTTACGGCTGATCGGGAAAGGATGGATATTGGGGGGGTAAGTACCATCGGAACCATCCCCGTCGCCTTACGTTGGCGTGAAAACTTTAGTCCTAAAGCACCATTCGTTTCCCGCTACTCTCTCCATGGCGAAGTTGACCAGACGCAATTAACAAATGAGTTGAAACTGGATTTTCCACCTTTCTCGGGCGGGTATCTTAATGGCGTGACGGCGGCGGATGTGATTGTTACGCGCTACAAAGAAAACAAAGCTAAAATGACGGCTGCGCTTGATCTCACCGGAACGGACTTGGCGTTGCCTCTATTCAAGTGGCGCAAAGAAAAAGGATCGCCCGGCGCTGCGAATGTTGAGATTTCCATTGAAAACGGCGTGGTACGGCGTGTCGATCATTTCGATGTTAAGACTGAGCAGTTGACGGCGGATGGCCGCATCCTTCTCAAACCAAAAGGTGATGGGCTGAAGGAAGTTCGCGTCAATCAACTGAAAAAAGGGCGGACCTCGGTTCGAGGCGTTGTCGTGCCTGATGGAAAAGGCGGTTGGGATGTCGACTTAGATGGCGAGGGGCTGGATTTGACGCCAGTGCGCCGCTCTTTGTTCGATGCCCAGAAGGGGGCGCTGGCTAAAATGGGCGATACAAAAATGCCGCCGCTGGTTTTTTCTTTCAGTTTAGGAAACGTTTGGCTGGGACCTGAGCGGCTGTTGAAACAGGCAACGGGGGCTTTTGCCTATGATGGCAATGTTTGGCGGTCGGCAGTGTTGCAGGGAACGGTTGGACAGGGGAAAACGGTTCGGCTGCTTATCCAGCCTTCGGGAGAGAAGCGGACTCTGCTCATCACATCGGATGATGCCGGGGCCAGTCTTGATGTGCTTGATTTGATGGATAATATGACAGGAGGCGCGCTGGAGCTGACTGGCACGTTTGACGATACTTTGCCTGGGTCGCCACTCACGGGGCGCTTAAATGTCAGTGATTTCAGAGTAACCAGGATGCCGGTTCTCGCCCACTTGGTTTCTTTGATTGGCTTAACCGGTATTTTGGAGGCGATGGGCGGCGATGGATTGTCATTCAATACACTGGATGCTCCTTTTGTGCACAGCCAGGGGGTGCTCGAGCTTAATGACGCCAGAGCCAACGGAACCTCTTTAGGGCTAACGGCTTCCGGTAAGGTTTATACGGATGCCGAGTTCATCGATCTTAAGGGGACGATCGTACCTGCTTATTTGGTTAATAGCTTTTTGGGCAAAATTCCTTTGATCGGTGGGCTTTTCAGCGGTGGTGAGGAGGGCGGTGGGATTTTTGCCGCCAACTACCAAGTTTCCGGGGCCTTGACGAAACCGGTTGCGAAAGTTGATCCTTTAACGGCGTTGGCGCCGAGCTTTTTGCGAAATATTTTCAAAGGGGCAGATGTCTTACCGCCGGAGTATGAGGGAGATATAAATTTGCCGAGCTATCATTTTGAATAGGAGGGGCCGTGACCGACAGACCAGATCTTGATTTACCGGCCTTGAAAAAGAAGCTTCTCGATGAAAAACAGCTTCTTTTGACCGATGAAGAAAATACCAAGGAAGAACGCGCGGCTGTAGAGCTCGATCAGACGACCGTCGGCCGGTTGTCCCGGATGGACGCCATGCAGGTTCAGGCCATGGCGGTGGAAACCGAACGGCGTCGTGTTATTGAGCTAGACAGGATCGAAGCGGCGCTCAATCGTATGGGCGAAGGAGATTATGGGTTCTGCATCGCTTGTGATGCGGAAATTCCCGCCAAACGTCTAGAGCTTGATCCGGCAACCCCGCTTTGCGTCAAATGCGCTGAGAAAAGCCAGCACTAAACCGGCTATTCCGCTTTCACAAGGGCGTGGCGCTTCTTGCCTGCCGACAGTTTGATCACGTTCTGATCGTTCATGTCGGCCAGAGAGATGGTTTGGGTTTCGGCTTCAATCTTAATATCGTTGAGCTTTGCGCCGCCTCCCTTGATCAGTCTCCGCGCCTCACCGCCTGAAGCGGCAAGACCGGCTTTGTGGAATAAGGTAAAGGCGGGGATGCCTGCTTCCAGTTCAGTCTTGGGAATGGCAGTGGTCGGCAGGTCGTCGCCCAGTGCGCCTTCTTCGAATGTTTTACGTGCGGTTTCGGCTGCGGCCTTCGCGGCTTCCTCGCCGCGGCAAAGCTTTGTCGCTTCATTGGCCAGATGTTTTTTAACTTCGTTCATTTCAGCGCCTTCGGCCTTTTCCAACTCGGCGATTTCGTCGAGCGGCAGGTCGGTGAACAGGCGTAAAAAACGGCCCACGTCGGCGTCTTCCGTGTTGCGCCAGTACTGCCAGTATTCGTAGGGGCTGAGCATTTCTTCGTTGAGCCAAACGGCGCCATCGGCGGTTTTGCCCATTTTAGCGCCTGAGGCGGTTGTCATCAGGGGGACCGTCAGGCCGAATGCTTGTTTGCCGTCGACGCGTCGGGTCAATTCGACGCCGTTGATGATATTGCCCCACTGATCGGACCCGCCCATTTGGAGAACGCAATTGTTGCGGCGGTTAAGCTCCAGGAAGTCGTAGCCCTGAAGAATCATGTAGTTGAACTCAAGGAAAGTCAGCGGCTGTTCCCGATCAAGCCGCAGCTTGACGGAATCGAAGGCCAGCATGCGGTTGATGGTGAAATGGGGGCCGTAATCGCGCAGGAAGTCGATGTAATTGATGTTCTTCAGCCAGTCGTCGTTATTGACCATAACGGCATCCGTAGGGCCGTCGCCGAAGGTCAGAAATTTGGCGAAGACCTTCTTAATGCCAGCCATATTTTCGGCAATCAGCTCATCGGTCAGCATTTTGCGCGACTCATCCTTGCCGGAAGGGTCGCCAATTTTTGTGGTGCCCCCGCCCATTAACACAATCGGTTTGTGGCCGGTCTGCTGGAACAAACGCAGCAGCATGATCGGCACCATGGACCCCACATGCAGGCTGGGCGCGGTGCAGTCAAACCCGATATAGGCGGTCAAAGGGCCTTGGGAGGCTAATTCGTCCAGGGCTTCCAAGTCGGTACACTGGTGAAGAAAACCGCGTTCGACGACGGCGCGCACAAAATCTGATTTATAGGTAGTCATGGGGCGTCCCGGCCTTGCATGATGGAGTTTGGATTCGTCAACATGTTCGAGAGTAGCCCGAACGGCGCTCTCGTTAGCACAATCGTTGCGATGGCACAACGCGGTAAGCGAAGGATCAATGGGAACACAGGACTTGAAGACCTGCATCGGCCTGATGAGCGGCACGTCAATCGATGGGATCGATGTCGCCTTACTTTCGACGGACGGTGAAAATGTTTGCCGTCCAGGACCATGGGCGTCTTATGGCTACAGCGAAGAAGAGCGTCAAATTATCGCAGCGGCTTTGGGGAGCTCAACCGTTGATGCGAAAGCCGAAGAAATGGTCACGGCTTGCCATGCAAAGGCTGTGCTGCGCTTTTTGGAAGAAAACCATATTGCGCATTCATCGGTAGACCTTGTTGGTTTTCACGGGCAAACGGTTTTTCACGATCCGAATAATGGGGTAACCGTTCAGCTTGGCGACGGCCAGAAATTGGCCCAAACGACCGATCTCGATGTGGTGTTCGACTTTCGTAGCGCCGATGTTGCGGCAGGCGGGGAGGGAGCGCCTTTTGCGTCTCTCTATCATGCTGCTCTTGCTGCGGAACTGGCCCGTCCTCTGGCCGTACTCAATCTTGGCGGTGTTGGGAATGTCACTTGGCTGGGAAAAGAGGATGGCGAAATTTTGGCCTTCGATACGGGACCGGCTAGCGCTTTACTTGATGATTGGTGCCGAAAAAAGAGTGGCCAGAGCTGTGACCGCGATGGAAAATTAGCCTATGCGGGACAAGTTGACGCACTCCGTTTAACCGACCTTTTGGGCCATGAATATTTTCGCAAACCCGTACCAAAATCTCTCGACCGGGATGACTTCGCCGATTGGGTGGCGCCTGTTCTCGACGGACTTTCCGAGGCTAATGGTGCGGCTCTGCTGACGGCGTTTACGGCCGGAGCCGTCGGGAGAGCCCTGGAGCACTTGCCGAGCGAGCCTGAATGTTGGTTGGTTTGTGGTGGAGGACGGCATAACCCGGCGATGATGGAGGCTTTACGCCAAGCCCTTGAGGTATCCGTTGAGCCTGTCGAGGCTGTTGGATGGCAGGGCGATGCGCTGGAAGCACAGGCCTTTGCATATTTGGCTGTTCGCAGTATTAAGGGGCTTCCTTTGAGTCTGCCCGGAACAACCGGTGTTAAGGCTCCACAAACCGGCGGGCGTTTAGCCCGGCATTGATCTTAAAGCGGGGCAATTATGTACGTGGTGATTTGCAACTTTCCCATGGGGAAAGCCATTGTCGATTATATGGATCACACGGATATCGAGCTGGATGAAACCACGGTGTTTCATCTCGACGGAATTCTTCTTGAGCGGGAAATCAAGCAAAAGGTTTTGGAGTTGAACGACCTTGAACGCGATGTGGCCAAACATCTCGACTATTACATTTCGGCCATCCTGGCCGATGATCTCGACAAGGTTCGTTATTGGGAGAAGAATTCTCCTGAGGCCGCCGTCTATTGCGTTTTTGAAATGACTTCTCTCCAGTGGAATGCTTTGGTGGAAGGGAAGCAGGTTGATCTGACGGAACAGAAAGCGGCTGTGGAGAAGGCTTTCCGTCTTTAGAGCCTAAAAAAAGAAACAGCGGCCGTGGCCGCTGTCTCATGTCTCGAGAATTGGAAGGTGAATCAGCCTTCAGCCAATCTCAGGTCCAAGTAGTTTTCTACATGGCCGATCATTTCGGCGAGGTTGTTGGTAAAGTAATGATCCGCGCCTTTGACCAATCTGTAATCGACTTCGACGTTTTTCTGGCTGCTGATTTTCTCGGCCAGTTTGGCGACCGATTCTTCCGTAACCAGTTCGTCGGCGTCCCCTTGGACGAATAGTCCCGATGAGGGGCAGGGGGCGAGAAACGAAAAGTCGTAAAGGTTGGCTGGCGGTGCGACCGATAGAAATCCGCTGATTTCGGGGCGGCGCATTAAAAGCTGCATACCGATCCAGGCGCCGAAAGAATAGCCTGCGACCCAACAGGTTTTAGCGTTGGGATTGAAGCTTTGCATCCAGTCGAGCGCCGTGGCGGCGTCGGTTAACTCACCTTGACCATTGTCGAAGGTGCCCTGTGAGCGGCCAACTCCGCGATAATTGAAACGTAAAACCGAAAAGCCACGATTCACAAAGGCGTGGAACATGGCGTAGACGATTCGGTTGTTCATATTGCCGCCCTGTTCCGGGTGTGGATGCAGGATCAGCGCGACGGGCGCATTGGGCTTTTTGCTATGGCTGTAGCGTCCCTGAATACGGCCCTCGGGACCGTTGAAAATCACTTCTGGCATGGCGTTCCGTGTTCTTGGGTGGGCTGCTCAATTGCGCCCTTATATACCGAAATTCTTAAGGAAAGAAATAACCACAAAAAAAATACGCCAATAAAACTTGACCAATTTGGTCGGGTATCCTATATCAGTTCCCAGAAGGTGGGAGCAGATGTTGG
>Ga0209692_10002598_pt1 | contig 19207 bp, 10 predicted proteins | sample tdDd472_FD_187129 | JGI IMG/M metagenome (GOLD analysis project Ga0209692, IMG submission 187129) | Marine sediment microbial communities from the Atlantic coast under amendment with organic carbon and nitrate - tdDd47.2 (SPAdes)... | ecosystem: Environmental > Aquatic > Marine > Coastal >...
ATCAAATCCTGATCGGGGGGAATCAATTTCCACTGAATTCGCTTGGCGATCCTCTGTTGCCAAGCCTGGCTCCTACAGCCGAACGACAATTTCCTGTCTGGTTGGGAGTGCCTGAAACGCTTTCGGTCGATGTCGTGATTCGCGGTGCTAAAATGGAAGTCAGTGAACTCCCGGCCCCACTTGAAATCGACAGTGACTACCTGCGGATCGCCATATCGGTGGTCCCGAAGGCGCCTGGTGAATTGGAACTGACCTACAAGGTGGTCTTCAAGAAACCCCTCATCCCCGTAAAAGATTACAATGAGTTCCGGTCGCAACTTGCCGAACACGACCGTTTTCTGGAATCAAGCCTGCAACTGCGATAACTCGCCTGGCAAGACAAAAAGCTGCAAATGAAAGGTAACGCATGATTAAGCTATTTATTCTACTTCAACTATTTTCTGCTCCCGCTTCCGAAGAAGCGTGGGATCTCCTCGCGAGGGATCATCAGAGCGCGCAGGCCCGGCTCCACTACAGCGATATTCTGAAGGAGGATCCCGCCGATCAATTAGCCTGGATCGGATGGTTCCTTACCTTTTCAGGACAAGGTCCCACCGTTGAGTTACACAATGCATGTCAGAAAGTCCTGAAGGAGACACCGCCTGGTTCACCAGCTACCGAATTTGTTCTCATCTGGATGCAGGCACATCGCAACTATTTTGCGGGTTTTGAAGAATCCATTTCCAACTCGCTTCTCCAACCGTTGCCTGCAGATCAGACGGTAGGAACCTTCGCCATACTTAAGGCCAACTATCTGATGCGACTGGCCAAAACTCGGGGCGACGAACAGCTGTACTCAAGGGCCCAAAATGAAGGCAGAACCATTAACAGATGGCTATTTTCCAAACGTTTCGGACAGTATCCTATCCCCGATTTCTACAAAGAGGAATTGAAGCCTGAATGGTCAGAAACGAGCTTGGTAAATTCGCAGAACGGAACCGTCGTACCACCACCCTCCAATCGAGGTCCGGGCATTCTCTTTGCCACAAGCCGAATTGAGAATCCGAGCGATCAAACGGTCCACCTGCGCCTGTTTAGTTACCAAAACATCGCCATTTATCTCGATGGGAAACTACTGCTCGAACACCTCAGGCGCGAGAATATGGGTTCCGTCATCCAACAAGTGGCCTTGCAACTTCCAAAAGGCGTGCATGAGCTCGTGATTCGGAGCACCCAAACCCAAAAGACAAACGGTCATTTCCAAATCCAGATGGCGGCCCAGCAGTCATTGAAGTTCCTGAAACCTGAAATACCAAAAAGGGAAATAGGGAGCGGGGCCTGGAAAACGCAGCCCATCGCAACGGGGCTTCAGGCCTATTTGCAGGCTCCCACCACACGCCTTCCCCACCGCGGGCTCGCCCAATTCGTCGAGGCGCTTTTACACCTGAAACAGCGTGATCTGGAACCTGCTGTTGCACTCATGGAAAACCTGATGCAACTCTATCCTGACAGCCAGCTTCTCGGCGGCCAATTGATTAAGCTTTACCTTGACGGTGTTTCGTTCCTACCCCAGGAACGCCAGATCGGTCGCGCCTACAAGCTGCTGGAACACCTCGCTGAAGTTCCTGAAAACCTCTATCCCGAGAACCAGCTTTTGCTTGCCACTTTGCTCATTAAGGCTAAGCAGACCAAGGAAGCTCTTTTCTTCCTTGAAGACCTGATTCGAAAGCAGCCAACTTACTGCGAGGCTCTGGAAGTCCTGCTTTCACTTGCCAATCGTGAGGACCTGCCCGATATCAAAGTTCATACGCTGGACTTGATCGCTGCCATGGGACACGATCACCGTTGGGCACAGGAACAGCTCCTGAACCAGGCCCGACGCGACAACAATCTCGAAAGTGAACTCGAACACCTTCAAAACCTGTCTGAACTTGAGCCTTGGGGCCAGTTTCGTGCCGATTATTATGAAAAAACCCGCGAGTTTCACCAGGCCATTGAAACGTTGAAGGATCAACGCCAATTCTTCCCGGACCACAGCTATTACCCATTCGCTATCTCTACCATGTATCGCCAACTCGGCGACACGGAAACCCAATACAAATGGTTGGAAGAGACGCTGAACATGGAGCCAACCCATGAACTCGCGCTGGTTGCCATCACCAATCTGGACTTATACGAGGGACGCAGGGAAAGGGCGCTTGAACGCATGACCACCTATCTCGACCTGGTTCCTCACGACAGCACCATTCGCCAAATGTTCTCCCATCTCCAGGGCAGAACGTACTTCGAACCTTACCGTGTCAACACCGCAGAAGTGATCCGAGAGGCCTCCAAGAAGCCCAAAAGCGAAGGCGCCGACTCTGAATTACTGCTCGACCAGATGATGGTCCGGCTGTTTCCTGACGGATCTCAAATGCGGTATACCCACTTGGTCACCAGAGTTCTCACCAAAAAAGGTGTCGATAACGAAAGCGAAATCCAACTTCCTGGAAACTGTGAGGTCCTCGAACTGAGAACCATTAAGCAGGATGGATCCGTGTTCTATCCCGAAGATTTAGAAAATAAGAGCACGCTTTCCCTTAGCAGCGTCAGTGTTGGGGACTTCATTGATGAAGAGCATATCGAGTACCTGCCTCCATCTTATTACGATCGTGATGGACTTGACGGTGCGATGAGCTTCGTGTTCCAAGGGGTCGACAGGATTTATCACCACAGTGAAATCGTCCTGATCTATCCCGCGAACCTCATCAAGGAGCCGGTTTTTGTCCAGCGCGGGTTTCCGGAAGGACCCGAACGTGTTGAGAAAGATGGTCTCATCTATCTGCGCTTGCTGAAAAGCGATGTGCCACCTCTTGTCCCCGAGCCAGCCATGCCGAACCCGGCCAAAATCATGCCGCGCGTCTCCTTTCACTATCAAACCGAGTGGGAAGAAATCCGAGATTTCTTCTACAATGCCATAGGTTCGAATATGCGTTTGACCCAGGCGCTGATTGACCAGGCCAAGGCCTGGGCCAAAGAATTTCCAGAACCCATTGAACGCGCGTCGTTCATTTATCATCATGTCATGAATCGAATCGAGCCTTCAGGCAATTTCTATCAAAATGTGAACCTGACCTGGGAAAACCAGGCAGGCAATGCGACCCTTTTACTTGCTGCGCTTTATAAGGCTGCTGGACTGGACGCCTCAGTTGCCTTTACGAGGACCCTCGACTATGAAAAGCTCATCTTGGATGCACCTTATCCCGAGCTATTTTTCCGAGCACTCCTGCAAGTGAAATTGAAGGACCGCACCATTTGGCTGGATGCCAACCAGAAACACCTTCCATTCGGTTATTTCAGTCCAGACTTTGACGGAGCCAAAGTGGTTATTCTGGATCTCGATCAAGCTCCGGTGACCCGTTTACCCGTTCGCGTAAACCCGTTTGAACCCGTCGAAGCTCTGTATCGGATCTCCATCCTGGACAATGGTAACCTGGATGGCTGGGGCGAAGAACGATTCGAGGGCATGCTCGCCGCACGGCTGACACCTTATTACAGCCAACTCAGCGAGGTTGAACGAAATAAACAGGTCGAAGCAGGTGTAAACGATAATTTCCCCAACAGTCGGGTCATCGATGTCGTATTGCCGGAAACCGATCAGGATGGCAAATTCTCACTCAGTTACTCATTTGAAGCCACGGGGTTTGCCAAAGTGACACCCACAGGAATTGAGGTTGGCTATCCGTTACCCAAGAGCCCTCTAAGAGACCACTACGCTGGGCTGCCTGTGCGCACATTCCCCATTGAGATTGAGCGACCCATTGAGAACCGAGCCACTCTGGATCTCTCCCTACCAAAGGGATATTCATGGGAAACAGAAGATCGAACCACAGAACTTGTCTCCGATTACGGGAGCTACAAGCTGAAGATCTTAAAACTGGATGCAACCACGCTTCGTCTAGAACGGGTGTATCAGTTACCTACTCAACAGATTCCTCCGGAAGCCTACCCCAAGTTCCGTGCCTTTTGTCAAGACATCCTCGATGCAGAACAAACCGCACTCGAAGCTAGAAAGGAGTAGCCTTAATGGCCTGCCTAAGCGACATCACCGTCTATCCCATCAAATCGACACGCGGCATTCACCTGGACCAGACCCAATTGCAAAGGCGTGGCCTCAACCTGGATCGCAGGATGATGTTGGTGGACCAGAACGGACAATTTATTACGGCTCGAAAAGAACCACGGATGGTCCTCATCCAAAGTGAACTCGGTGAAAGCGGATTGCGAATTGGTGCCGAAGGAAATGATTCGATAGATCTGCCCTATGAACCAGAGTCACCAGCGCTGGTGGATGTTACCGTCTGGTCGGATCAGGTGGTTGCCTATCCTGGATCCGAAGAGGCCAGCGACTGGTTCAGTCGTTTTCTCGAAAAGGACGTCCGGCTCGTGCTGCTTGGACCCAAAAGTGAGCGAAAACTGGACGCTACTTTCGACGTCACCTTTGTGGACAAGTTCCCCTTACTCATCCTTTCAACAGCGAGTCTGGCAGATTTAAATCGTCGCCTGAAAGAACAGGGTGAAGAACCGGTCGATATGGACCATTTTCGCCCCAACCTGGTAGTGGATGGTGTGGAACCGTTCGAAGAAGACAACTGGAAAACCATTGAGATCAATGGCCTGAAGTTTCAGAGTGGTGGCCCGTGTGCCCGCTGCAATCTCGTCAATGTAGATCCGACCAGTGCACATGTCAGCGAAAATGGACAGCCGTTAAGAACCTTGGCTACTTACCGCAACCAAGACGGAAAAGTCATGTTTGGCAGTAATTTCATTCCGCTTGACGCAGGTGAGCTTAAAGTGGGTATGGACATCAAGGTTATCGAAAAAAAATAACCCGGAATAAAAAAACAACGGGCAGGCTTTCGTTGGAACGCCTGCCCGTTAGGGTTTTGGACTTAATGAATCGTCACTTTTGATTTCAACGCCAAAAGGTTGGGTTCGGCCTTAGCCACGAAGCGTTGGCGACACTGGTCGGAACAGTGATGCAGCTCATAGCCCGCCACTTCAACGGGGTAATCTGCTTTTCCGTCCATTCCCAGGTTGCAGCCAGCACACTTGTGAACCACCTTGTCCTCAGTTCCATCCATGGGGTCGGCTGCCGCGAGAATCGCTTCGATCTCGGCGAGGTTCGCCTCGTCCAATTCAACGACAACCGCTTCCGCTTCGGAAGGAGCAGGTTCAGTTACTTCTGGTTCTTCGGCGGGTGGTGCCGGGGTTGATTCGGCCACGGGAGCCGTTTCGGACTTTCCATCCGCAGATGCTGGCGGGGCCTGATTACAGCCCACGAACATTATGACTAAAATAATAGATCCCAAGATTTTCAACATATTGATCCTCCTGTTGGGTTAGGGAGAAGACGAGGGGTCCTCTCTTTATTTTCCGAGTGTGGCGACCATGACGGCCTTGATGGTGTGCATTCGATTTTCGGCCTGGTCGAAAACACGGGCTTGGGGTCCTTCAAAGACGCCATCGCTCACCTCTTGAATGTCCGGAAATGCGCGCCCAACTTCCGTTTTCAGATCATGAAATGCGGGCAGGCAATGCAGGAAAATACTTTCGTCTTTTCCCGTTTTGGACATTAGGGATTCATTGACCTGATAGGGTTTTAAAAGCTCAATTCGGGCAGGAATTTCCGCTTCCTCACCCATGGAGGCCCATACGTCTGTATAGATCACATCGCAGCCTTTAACACCTTCGTCAACCGAATCCGTTAACGTGATTTTGGCACCAGATGCTTTGGAATAGTCTTGGCAACTGGAAACCAGCTCATCTGTAGGAAACAACGATTTGGGTGAAACAATTCTAAAATCCATTCCCATTTTTGCCGCACCAACCATCAGGGAGTTGGCCATATTGTTCCGTCCATCGCCGACATAGGCGAAACCGATACCCTTCAGGTAACCGAAGTTCTCTTTGATGGTTAGGAAATCGGCAAGGATTTGAGTAGGATGATAGAGATCTGTGAGGCCATTCCACACAGGTACACCGGCATATTCAGCAAGCGTTTCAACCGTTTCATGTTTGAATCCTCGGAATTGAATTCCATCGAACATGCGGCCGAGAACACGGGCCGTGTCGGCCACGGATTCTTTTTTACCGAGCTGGATATCACCCTTACCGAGGTATTCAGGGTGGGCACCCTCGTCCACACAAGCGACCACAAAAGCGCAGCGCGTACGCGTGGAAGGTTTTTCGAAGATGAGGGCAATGTTTTTGTTTTCTAAATTTTTTGAGAAGACGCCCGCGTATTTGTCGGCCTTGAGTTTGGCGGATAAATCGATTAGAAATCCAATTTCCTGGGGGCTGTAGTCTCTAAGAGTCAGAAGATGTCGTCCTTTTAAATTGAAAGCCATAAGATGTCCTTTTCTAATTAGCATTACCTGAGCAGCGCGCAGCATGCCAAGTCTTCCCAGACTTCCGGGGCAGGACCCTTATAACATATCTTTGCTGGGAAGGGCAGGCTAGATGCCTGGAGCGCGGATATTTCCGAGAAACAACATGATTTCCAAAGCCTCCTGATTTTCTTGGGCCAGATAATTCAGTGTTCTCAGCAATGAAAAAGCCCGCCAGGTGGCGGGCTTCTCCAGGTTTCAGGCGAAGGAGGTTACTTCACGCTGATAACGACATCGTCAAGGTAAATATAGTCTGCATTTCCTGACGCATCACAGCGAACTCGAACACCGCCGTTTGCGATGTTGAATCCAACATCTGCAGAGGATACGGGGATATCTACCGAGTAAGTCGTGTTGTTATCGAAATGCGTTCCACGAGCGTAATTGGCGACTGCTTCCCAGCCCTGAGAGGTATTCACCTCGATGAAGATATCTTCACCATTTTCCATGCTCACGGGTCGGAAGTAGAATTCAATCCTCAGGTCACTGTATGCACTCAGGTCCAGGCTTGTCCATGTGGAAGAAGCTGTTCCTGAGTTGTCCCTGAGCCTGATGCTGTAAGAGCCACTGTTAGAGTTGCTGGAAGAGACGCGGGCGCAATCCGAACCACCGTCGTTGAATCCTTCCCAGCCGGTTTCGAACCCTGCATCAACAATCGTCTGCCAATCGCCTCCACCCGTTCCGGGCTCGGTATAGCTAACCGTCAGCTGAACACTGGAGTAAGCCGAGTAGGCATTGATACCAATGTGATAGTCGCCTGCACTCGGGTTGGCGACCGTACATGTCTCGGTGTTACCGGAGTTGTAGGGACGGCAATCATAAGTTGACGAAGTTGGCTGAGCCCCAAAACGGGTGTAGAGATCGGCATCACCCGATCCACCAGACATGCTGATGACCAGGTTCGTTGCACCGGATGGTACACTGATGAAGAAATACTCCCAGGAACCCTGGGAACCCGAAAGACCCGTTACGACCTGGCCATTCACAAGTTCACCACCACCGACGGGCGGCTCGGTTACAGTGACATTGGACGTAGCTGTATCGCTTGCACCATCATTATCGCTGACCGTAAGTGAAACTGAGTAAGTACCAGCGGCGCTGTACGTGTGCGTGGGGTTCTGGCTCGTAGAAGTGGCGCCATCACCGAAATTCCAGGACCAGCTGACGACGGAGCCATCAGAGTCGGAGCTCGTATCCGTGAAGGATGCAGTCAAGTTGGAAACACTTGAACTGAAACCTGCGTTGGGAGCAGTGTTTGTGGGTGCTTCCGTCACTGTCACGTTGGCGCTGAAGGAATCGGTTGCGCCATCATTGTCGGTAACTGTGAGAGAGACACTATAAGTTCCTGCTGTGGAGTAGGTGTGTGAGGGATTCGTGGCCGTTGAAGAAGCACCATCGCCGAAGTCCCAGGAACGACTGACAATCGAACCGTCAGAATCGGAACTGGTGTCGGTGAACGAAGCGGTCAGGTTACTGACACTTGAGCTGAAACCTGCGCTGGGGGCCGAATTACCCGAACCACCGCTGAAACTCGCGGTTAAGGTGACACCAGAGAAGGAACTGTAGGCGCGAATTCCGATGTAATAGTAGCCGCTATTTGGGCTGGCAACCGTGCATGATTCGTTATTGCCATTCAAGTAAGGGCGACAGATGTAGGATGAAGTGGTTGGCTTAGAGCCGAACTGGGTGTATAGATCCGCGTCACCCGATCCACCTGAGATGTTTACAACGAAGTTGGAAGCGCCGGCAGGAATGTTAATTTTGTAATACAGGAACTCACCAGTTGCCGCAGACAGGTTCGATAGGGTCTGACCATTGGTAATTTCGATGGTGGGAGCTGGTCCATTAACACCGACTGCCGTCCAACCATTGCCAACCTGGGTCGCGTGGTTCGATCCAGCACCGAAAAGGTCTTCGGCGGCTTGTGTCGTGAATTCACGTGCTTCAGCGAAAGTCGTGTTGGGGCCCATGTAGACCGTAAGAGCTCGATACCAAATAGCCGCCGCATCGTTAATACCAACACCGCTGACTACCGTTGAGGTTTTACCTCGAGGGTGGGTGCCACCTTCAGACAGCAGGTAAAAGAACAGGTTCGCGATACCGGAGTTTAAGTGAACACCACCATTGTCTGCAGTTCCCGTATAGCGCTCAGGATAGTAATCGTAGGATTGACCATCAGCGGTTGGATTATCCATGTAACGCAAAGCATCACCTGCGGTTCCGGGTGTGTAGATGTCCTCACCAATTTTCCAGGTGTTGGCATTTACACCGCCTTCGATCCAGGCTTCAATGGCGGCAGCCATGATGTCCGACGTTGCTTCATTTAAAGCTCCAGATTCGTAGGAATAGACCAGGTCAGCGGTGAAATCAGTAACACCGTGAGTCAGTTCGTGACCGACGACATCCAGGTCACGCGAAAGACAGATAAAGGTACTGCCATCGCCGTCTCCGTATACCATTTGAGAGCCATTCCAGAAGGCGTTGTTGTAGTTGCTGTCATAGTGGACGGTAGAAGTAAGCGTCATACCGCTATCGTTTAGGCTGTCACGGTTGAAAAAAGTGTCGTAGAAATCATATGTGTGACCCGCAAAATCATGGGCATCGTCCAGACAGGCATCGCCGCTTGGGCCGGTTGTTTCACTGCGCGTCAGTGATCCGGGAAGGGAGGTACCGTTATTGGCATCGTAAGTCCGACGATTTCTGGCGTAATGAAATTCAGGATGGCGCGTAATCAGGTTACCCGAGTTTTCATAGAGGAAAAAGCGATCCAACTGATCTCCCAGCGCCTCGGAATAGTATTGGGCTCGAATCGTCCAAGCTCGATGAATCTGCTTGTCGGCAGCTTCCACATAGCAGAGTTCGGGCTCGGAAAGGAATTGGAAGCGTTTGACCTCCATTGAAAGGAGAATGCGCTCGACATAGGCACGAACATCCATGTCACCCCGGGAGAATTCACTGGAGATATCATTCGATTGCAGGTCCTTCATGGTTCCCTGCAGACCCAGAATTTTTCGACTGAAACTGTCGACATGCATGATGACATGCTTGCCATACACTTTGAGACCATCAATTTTTGGAATTAAACGTACATGGGTTTCACCCAGCTGGTCGCCGTAGGAGCGTGCGACTTCATATTGAATTTGGTTGTTTTGAGATTCCCTGCCCGAATTGAGATAATGGGCAGCAGCTTCCCCAATGCTGCTTTCAAAGTCGAGAACATCGCCCTCCTGGGCGACAACAGGCAGCATTAGGACAAAAAACGCACAAGCGTACCGAAACAAAGACATTCTAATCTCCTCAAATATTCAAATTTATGGGTATTGAAATGTATCGTTGCGATACGTTTAGGACGATGGATTGATGGGGTGTGGAGGAGGTTACCCAAAAGCTCAGAATTATGCAAACAAAAAAGTAAAAAAAATTTACATTTTCGCAGTTTCTAATTAGCTAATTTTTCTAATTACAGATAATAAATGAGCTATAACTAACAAATGGGCTGGAGTACTTCCCAACAATTGACTTAGGTAAAACCTAAAAAAATTAGAGGAATAACGGAATTTCTGTTCCAGTATTGAGACCTGCTGCCCCACATCAAAGGCGATCCTCGATGTGGGGCATGTTCCTTTTTTACAGTCTGGGTTCGAAGGTCAAGGCATCGTTTACGAGTTGAACCTGGATGACCGGTTCATCGCCCAGTTTCCCGGACAATAGCACCGAACTAAGCGGATTGAGTAAAAAGGTTTGGATAGCGCGTTTCACGGGACGGGCTCCGAAGGCCGGATCAAATCCGTGTTCTGCCAGGAATTGAACCACATTGTCGTCAAAGACAAGTTGACGTTTTCTTGCTTTTAAACGTTTTTGAACGCGTTCGATCTGGATTCGCACAATCTGCTCAATCATCGAGCGATTCAGGGTTTCAAATGAAACAATTTCATCGATTCGGTTTAGGAATTCGGGCCGGAAGGCCGCCTTCAGGGCGTGGTCCATCGCTTCTTTCTTTTCGTTTTCGCTGAGTGTCGCGCTCTGTAGAATATCCGTACCCAAGTTGCTGGTCATGATTACTACGGTATTCTTAAAGTTGACCGTGCGTCCTTTTCCATCGGTAAGGCGTCCATCATCAAGTATTTGCAACAAGATATTGAACACATCGCTGTGGGCCTTTTCAATTTCATCAAAAAGAATGACTGCGTAGGGAGACCGGCGGATCTTCTCGGTGAGCTGACCACCTTCTTCGTGGCCGACATAGCCTGGAGGCGAACCAATCAGCCTTGCAACAGCGTGACGTTCCATGTATTCCGACATATCGAGTCGAATCATTTTCTGTTCATCATCGAAAAGAATTTCCGTCAAGCTGCGTGCCAACTCGGTTTTTCCTACCCCGGTCGTTCCAAGGAATAGGAAACTGCCCATGGGGCGATCTGGATCTTGAAGCCCGGATCGCGATCGTCGTATTGCGTCCGCTACCGCACTCACCGCCTCGTTCTGACCTATCACGCGTTGGTGTAGGCGGTCCTCAAGTTGCAGGAGTTTCTCAACCTCGGATTCAAGCATTTTATCCACGGGGATGCGGGTCCATTGGGACACAATCTGTGCGACGTCGTTCTCAGTGACCTCCTCTCGCAGCAGACTTCCTTCGGCCTGGAGCTCCTGGAGGCGCGCCTCATCCTGAGCAATGCTATTTTCGATCCTGGGTTGCTTGTCGTAGCGGATCTCTGCTGCAAGTTGAAGAGCGCCTTCATCTTCAGCTTTTTTGGCTTGTAGCTTCACTTGTTCCAGCTCTTCCTTTTTCTTGCGTAGAGACTGAATCAATTCTTTTTCGGCCTCCCAGCGCCGGTTCAGGATATCAAGTTCGTCCTTTAGGCTGGTCATCTGTTGTTCAAGCTCGCGCAGGCGTTCATCGTTTTCAGCATTTCGCTCCATTTTCAAAGCGGCCCGTTCAATTTCCATTTGCCGCTCCTGGCGGATGCGTACGTCGATTTCAAGCGGCATAGAGTCGATTTGCGTGCGTATGGTTGAAGCAGCCTCGTCAATCAAATCGATGGCCTTGTCGGGAAGGAAGCGATCGGTCAGATAGCGCTGTGAAAGATGGACCGCAGCAACTAGAGCATTGTCCCGAATCGTGATGCCATGAAAAAGTTCGTAGCGCTCTTTCAAGCCACGCAATATGGTGAGAGCGGCAGCCTCATCGGGCTCCTGGACCATTACAGGCTGAAAACGACGCTCCAGGGCTGCGTCTGCTTCAATGTGCTTTTTGTACTCATTAATCGTCGTGGCACCAACGCAGTGAAGTTCACCCCGAGCCAATGCTGGCTTGAGCATGTTTGAGGCATCAAGGCTGCCGCCGGAAGCACCCGTTCCAACGATCGTGTGGAGTTCATCGATAAACAGGATGATCTGTCCCATCGATTCCACCACTTCCTTAAGCAATGCTTTGAGACGATCTTCAAATTCACCCCGGAATTTGGCGCCGGCCAATAGAGAACCCATTTCCAAGGAAAGAACCTGCTTTTCCTTGAGACTCTCCGGCACATCACCACTCACGATACGCTGAGCGAGTCCCTCGGCAATCGCCGTTTTGCCTACTCCCGGTTCCCCAATCAGGACCGGATTGTTCTTGGTCTTTCGCGAAAGGACCTGAATGACCCTCCGAATTTCATCCTCTCGCCCAATAATGGGATCGAGTTTATTGTCGCGGGCACGTTGCGTCAGATCGGTCGTGTACTTTTCAAGAACCTGGTAGGCGTCCTCCGGTGATTGCGAATCAACGCTCGACTTTCCGCGCACCTCCTTGAGGGTGAGCAGTAAGCTCTCTTCACTGATTCCCTGCTCGTTGAGCCACTTTGAGAACACATGGTCCTTCTGGGACGAAGCGGCCAATACCAGGTGCTCCGTAGACATGAATTTGTCCTTCATTTGAAGTGACTTCTTCTGGGCCGCCTGAATCCACCGCGAGAGTCCCCTGGACATCCTAGGTTCGTGGTCGTCTCCCGTGTATTTCGGCTTACCTTCTATCGCCTGGCGCAGACGATTTTCAAGATTACCTACAGCGGCACCCGTCTTCTCCAGCATGGTGCGGGCGATGCTGTCTTTCTGCTCCAACAGCGCCATGGCCAAGTGATCTTCGGTTATTTCAGTGTGCCGAGCCTCCACCGTCGCGTGAAAGGCCGCTTGAATGGCATCCTGAGCTTTCAATGTCATGCTCTCTGGTCGCATGCCACACCTCCTATTTGATATCTACAATATATATACTAAAATTATTTTAGTCAAGTAGACTAAAGAAAAAGACCGGCACGGGTCTGGCATGACATGGAATATCATGCTAGGGAGTGGGTGCGCGTCGTGGTATGCTGTGTCGAAACATAGAATTGCGAAGACTTCAGCAAAGTGTGGTGCAAGCATGATTGGGACCTTATTTGCCGGATACAAGATCGTTGAAAAATTAGGCGGGCGTTCGAATGGCGTCGTGTTCAAGGCCTGGAACCCTCGCACCAGCGAGTTTGTGGCGATAAAGATCCTGTTCCGTGATCTATTCATCAATGACGAGAAAACCGCCCGATTCCTTAGGGAGGCACAGACCGCGGTCATCCTCGACCATCCTAACATTGCGAGTCTTTATGAGCTGGGTGACCAGCGCGGCACACAATACATTGTCATGGAGTACATAGAAGGTAAGACATTCAGCAAGATCCTCGAGAACCAGCCTAACGGGGTCTCGCTAAAGGCATTTTGCGGAATGATTCCCCCGGTAGTAGAGGCGCTTGCCTATGCGCATTCACAGGGGGTCATCCACCGTGATCTGAAGCCAGACAACTTGATCCTGAACCAGCTGGGGGCACCCGTCATTGTGGATTTCGGCTTATCCAAAACATTTTCGGAAGAAGAAACGAATGGATTTGTGACATCGCAAGGCATGGTCCTTGGAAGCCCAGGCTACATGTCGCCTGAACAAGTCCAGGCCATGAGCCACGACCACCGAACCGATATTTTTTCGCTAGGTGTCATCATGTATGAGCTGCTCAACGGCAGCAATCCATTCCTCGACGATTCACCGATCAAGGCAATGCAAAAGATCATCAACGAGGACCCGATGACGCTCGAACTCATTCGTCCCGATCTTCCAAACGAGCTCATTAACCTTATTTCCAAATGTCTGGAAAAAGAACTGGATAACCGCTATGCTCACACCCACGATTTACTCGTGGACCTCAATGAGGCCCTTGCCCCTTTCATCTCCTAAGCCTTCGAGGTAGCATGTCCCGATCTAAAAGCCTTTTTATCGCAGCGTTTGTGCTCATTCTTGCGGCCGCCTACATCATCCCCAAAAGCCTATCATCGGGAACCGAAGACCCCGCGGACACGTCAGAAGCGCTAGCCAATCAGGCTGCGATCTTTTATCTACAAATGAAAGAAAGCGGCACCTTCGAACTTGAGAAGTACATCACCGCGACTCGAGCTTTACGCTATGTCGCACCACAGGGCGGACTGATCAATTTGACCATTGCCTATGTGCGCTTCCTGGAAGGCCAGAAGCAGGCTCCAGAACGCGGCGTTGGCCCTGGCTGGGAACTCCTGGCCTACCTTCGCGATGAAACTGACCTCCTGCCCGACAACGCAGCGGACCTTGACATGGAGGTTTGGGTCCATCTCGCGCTTTTGGAACGCTGCTATGAAAAAGCAGATTTGGGCCCCGAAGCCTCCCAGGTAAGCATCGACCTGAAATTTCTTGAAAACCGACTCGATCGCCAGGGCAACATCGCTTCCCTTGTTGAAATTTTAAGCCTGATGGGGCTGGCACTTCTCATACAGAGTCTATTTCAATGGAAGGCCGCAAAAAAACTACACTGGGACATGTATGCCATCGAAACGCTTGATGTTCCGATGGCACAAATCGCAAAGTTGATGGCCGCATTTTTCGTGGGTTACCTTGGACTGCAATTCTTGCTTGCACCATTGGGCAGCAGCATTTGGATTTTACTTCTTGGATATGTCATGGCCATTGTTTGGGCCTGGTGGTTACTGAGACTGTTTTGGTTTCCCTCTTCCAAGGATATCGTCGTTCGAGGTGGTCTCGACCAAGTCGTAATGAATGTTTCTACCGCAATTCATGCCATTTTTGGATTTTGCATTTTGGTCTTTCTCAGTCGATTCTCTGCATTCATTTTGCACTGGATAGACTGGCCCTTCGACCAAAGCATCAGTAATGATATGTATCGGCAACTTCTGGGAACACAACTTTCCGCGTGGGGCATGGTGGGACTGACCTGCATCCTTGCTCCCATCGCCGAAGAATTCTTCTTTCGCGGCCTGCTCCTAAAAAGCCTATCCGGTCACACGGGAAAATGGCTGGCTCTCTGTTGGTCTTCACTGCTCTTTGCAGTTTTTCATCCCCTGTCTTTTTTTCCCCTTGTCTTCATCCTCGGACTCTGCCTTGGGCTAGTTTACATGCGTTCTCGGAATCTAATGGCTCCCATTTTGACCCATGTTCTTTGGAATGCGTTCACGGTCTTTCAGATTCAGATGGGGCTTTGATTGAACGCCGTATCTCATCAGCAGGTTCCGCGGTCATTTGTTTTTCGACTGGCCTTTTTGTCGGTCATAACCCTAGGCGTTCTATTGTCGGCCTCGGAACCCATCAAGCTTCGTTGGCCTTTGGATGGTGAACCCGTCCTCAGCGCCTCCTTTGGTGAGTATCGTGGAGAACGCTTTCACATGGGCATCGACCTGTCGACGGGCGGCATCGAAGGCAAAAAGGTGTTTCCGGTTGCAAAGGGGACCATCTACAAAGTGACCAATCGAGCTCGCGGGTATGGGAACGCGGTTTACGTTCGTCATGCCAACGGCTGGGTCTCCGTTTATGGCCATTTGGCCGAGTTTGCTGAACCCATTAAAACGCAGCTGGCCAAAAAGGGCCTGCTAAAAAAGCCATATTTTGGTGAAGCAGAGGTCCACATCCCAATAGAAGCCGATTCCTTCTTCGCATTTTCCGGCGAGAGCGGGTCTGGAATGCCACACCTCCACTTTGAAATCCGGGACGCGAAGAACCACCCCATGGACCCTTTGCAAATCGGCCTACACGTAAAAAAGAATAAGAAAAGCGACCACATACGCTTGCAGGCTATTCGACTGATTCCCGAAACATCCTCAAGCCAGGTCAATGGTGGCTCGTTTCCGGTAGAGATAAGCGACTGGAGCAAACCGATTCAAGCACGAGGCAAAATTCGCGTCGAAGTGGCGGTCTTTAATGCCATGGCGCGCGGAAACCGATTGGGTGTCAAATCCATTGAGTGCAGAAACGAGCAATCTGTGTTCTGGTCCTGGAAGCCAAAAAAACTCTCCTACGACTTCTACCGCCAGGCAGGCCACGTCTTTAATCTATATTATTCAGGCTTTGGCCCCACGCAGTATATTTATCGCATGCCCCACGAACACCACCCCATACTGCCCGGTCTCGAAAAGGCAGAGGCGATAGACGTAAGAGAACCAACCGATTTGATCATTGAAGTGGAAGGCATTCACTCATCATTGACACGGAAATTAACGCTTGATCCTAACGCACAACCAATCAATCTGGCCGCTGACGCGATATTTCAGGACGACGCCCCATGTCAAATCTGGAGGGGCAGAATTCGCCAAGTACGTGACGGAAAGACCGAAATTCGCCAAATAGCAGCGGGCGCGCGCCTGCCCTCCAACTTGCTACCAAAAGATGTCATCAACGCGGCCCGCCTCCCCGAAAAAGTGCATCAGTGGATCGAACTCGAAGACTGGCAAGTCTCCAGCAACCTAGGCGGACTTATGGTCCTCGAAGAAAGAGAGACAAAGCAAATAAAAAATGGCCTGGTTCGCGTCAGCACGACGCTTCACATTGAAGAACCAGGAAGGCTCCAGTCACAATTGAAGCTTCGTCCGCAAATTTCCGAGACCCTCCAGAACACCCACCAGGTCGGGCTATATTCATGGTCGACCGTAAAGAGCAAATGGCGCTTTGTTGAACCCCTGGAAAAGAGGGGGATGATATTCAAACCCTCTTCCCACGGACGCTTCGCCCTTCTTAGGGACACAGAACCACCAACTATTGGGTCCGTCAAATGGCACCCTTACTTCACTGGCAGGCGTGCGGTGGTCCCAGTACGAGATCGACAAAGTGGATTAGCCTGGCAACGGATCCAGGTTCTGCAGGGTGAGAAAACGGTCAATGTTGATTCGGATCCAGACCGTGGATGGATCATTTTACCCACGGAGCTGAAGGGGCGATTCAGGGTAACCGTATGGGATCGCTCGGGAAATTCAACCTCACAAACCCTATCACGTTGACACCTAACAAAAACCTCACATTTCCCCTTGATTTCCTTTTAAGAGTATGCGTTGGACATGTTTTCCGCAGAGACTGTGGAAAACTCTGTGGAAAACCGTGTTAATAACTGACTAAATCCTGTAAAACAACGACTTCAACCGAATTGAACCGGTTTTGGTGCAACACGGAAACCGTTGATATGACTCACTTTTTCAAAAAAAACTGAGTATTCATGCGGGTTTGGAGTGTTTTGTGATTTTTGGCGTGAAAGTGCCAACGTGGCCTGTGGAAAACCTGTGGAAAACACGCTAAATCCTGCTGAGTTTTAGGCTTGGATTTCACTAGAAAACTGATTAGAATGAAATGTTGTAATTCGATTGTAATTTTGTTGGAGGGTGCTTTGAAAGAGATCAAGCGCATTATGTTCGCCAGTGATTTTTCTGAGGCCTCGCGAGAGGCTCGCATGACGGCCCTTTCTTTTTGCCGCCAAATGGGTGCCGAACTCCATGTGGTCCACGTTTTCGACCTGACATCACTCCAAATGCCATCGCCCTATTATTTTCTTCCAGGTGTCGACACCTGGATGGACGAACAGATCGAAACCGTTCGTTCCAATGGTAAGACCATGCTGGCAAATCTCGCCAAGGAGCTCGGAATCGAGGTTATACCCCACTTCGTCGAAGGACGCCCCGGCAAGGAAATTGTCAAGGCTGCCGAATCCAACCATATCGACATGGTGGTTCTGGGGACCCACGGGTATACGGGCCTCAACCGACTGATCATGGGGAGCGTGGCCGAATACGTGGTGCGCAACGCCACCTGCCCGGTGCTTATCGTCAAGCCCGAGGGCCTGGATAACCAAGACGCCTAAAAAGGGCCGAGGCATTCCGCACACCGGTAAATACAATACGACACTTATTTGTTAGAGCTGGAACTTCCTCCCACGTACAGCAGGTTTCCAAACCTGCTGGGAAGACGAGGCGAAACACAACAGTTTCGAGTTGCCCGCTCAAGAAGGAACCTGGAGCTTTCACACGTTGTCGCATTGCGCTAGAATAGTCGGCTACTTGAGTCGTGGAGAACACTATGTCCAATCAACCCAAAAAACTGATTACATCCGCCCTGCCCTACGTGAACAATGTGCCCCATCTGGGCAATATTATCGGCTGCGTGCTCAGCGCCGACGTCTATGCTCGATTTTGCAGAAGCCGAGGCTATGAAACTCTGTATGTCTGTGGCACAGACGAGTACGGGACCGCTACCGAAAACAAAGCACGTGAAGAAGGACTGACCCCCAGGGAGATTTGTGACAAGTACTTTGAGATCCACAAGAAAGTCTATGAGGACTTCAATATTTCATTTGATATTTTCGGTCGCACCAGTACACCCGAACAAACGGATGTGGCTCAATCCATTTTTAAAGAACTCGAAAAAAAGGGCCTCATTCTGGAACAGACCTCCGAACGCACTTATTGCGAACATGACCAGATGTTCCTTGCAGATCGTTTTGTGGAAGGAACTTGCCCACACTGTGACTATATCGATGCGCGCGGTGATCAATGTGATCAATGCGGAAAACTGCTGGACCCCGAACAATTAAAGGAACCCAAGTGTAAGCTCTGTAAAAACACGCCGGTTTTAAAGCAGACCACGCACTTGCACCTGGACCTTTCCAAAATTCAACCGCGACTTGAAGCATGGTTTGACGATTCCTCCCAAAAAGGACACTGGGCCAATAACGCAATTACAACGACACGTGGCTGGCTGGAACGCGGTCTCTCGGATCGCCCCATCACTCGCGACCTGAAGTGGGGGGTTTCAGTTCCGCGTAAAGGTTTTGAAGACAAGGTCTTTTACGTCTGGTTCGACGCTCCGATCGGCTATATCTCTATCACAAAATCGGGGCGCGAGGATTGGAAAGATTGGTGGATGGATCCAGACAGCACCGAACTCTACCAATTCATGGCCAAGGACAATATTCCGTTTCACACCGTCATGTTTCCCGCTTCATTAATCGGAACTGAACAGCCCTGGACATTGTTGCACCACATTTCTTCGACGGAATATCTGAACTATGAAGACACCAAGTTTTCAAAATCCAGAAATATCGGGGTGTTCGGAACCGATGTTGCCGCAACGGGAATTCCTACTGACCTGTGGCGTTTCTATCTCCTGGCAAATCGTCCCGAGAAGAACGACAGCTTCTTCATGTGGGATGAATTCTTTACACGAGTTAACTCAGAATTCATCAACAATATCGGTAATATGGCAAACCGAGCCCTGGTTTACCTTCACAAGAATTTCCAAGGCAAAATCAAGGATTTTGAATGGGAAGGCGATCTAGCCGAGTTCGTCAGCAGCTGCCAGGACCGCGTCAAGGGCATCACGGAAAGTCTTGAGGCGGTCCAAATCCGCAATGCCATAAAACAAATTCTCGCTCTAGGAAACGAGGGCAATCGCTTTTTCCAGGAAGCCGCCCCCTGGGTGGTCATCAAGGAATCTCCCG
>Ga0209692_10002599_pt1 | contig 19202 bp, 15 predicted proteins | sample tdDd472_FD_187129 | JGI IMG/M metagenome (GOLD analysis project Ga0209692, IMG submission 187129) | Marine sediment microbial communities from the Atlantic coast under amendment with organic carbon and nitrate - tdDd47.2 (SPAdes)... | ecosystem: Environmental > Aquatic > Marine > Coastal >...
GGTCAAAGGCGCATCCATCCCATTCGGCCCAGCACCCACCACAGGACGCCCACCAAGGCTCACCGCCACACGATCCGCAAACATCCCACGATACTGCGCAATCCCCGTCACCGGCCCATTCTTATTCACATTCGCCCCAGGCACCGTCTTCAACCACTGCGCCACATCCGACTCAACCGGATCCGCATCCGCCACCGACAAATCATCAGCCGAAGCACGCGAAGCACTAATCGTAATCACATCAATATGCTCCTCCTCAGACTCAACATCCTCAGCCAACGCAACCCCAGAAAAAACAGACCCACAAAACAAACAGCCAGACACAGCAACAGCCACCGCGCTCACACGAAAAGAATCAAAAGAAAAGAAATTCATAACGCCCTCAGAAAAGAATCAAATCGGCGCTAATTGTATAGATATGAAAGGAAAAAACACTGCGACAAATTGTCGCAGTGTTTAATATGAAAATGTTTGAAGTGATGACACGTAGCTGTCATACCGCGGTACCACAGGCATTCCCTTCGGTCGCTTGACCGCGGTATCCAGTGACTTAATATCAACTTAAGGAAAGATTATCTAATGCTTAAAAACCATCTCACGATGATACGCAATATAATCTTGATGCTGTTTCTCTAGTCTAACGGCCATATTAGCGTTTATGCCTAAAGCGTCAGGGCTTTCAATAAACTCAGAAAGAGCTATTCGTCCTGTGTCCTGAAAAGTGATAAATCCTAGATCGAAAGCTTTATCGATATTTGGCAAAAGTAATAAGCCATTATAAGTAGATAATCGTTCATGATTATCAGAGTCACGCCACGGCTTGATATGAGATGCCACTAAGAACTGTGGTGATTTATAGCCAGTTACAGCACAGCCACCCCAATGCTTAAAAAGCTTTTGACGAAATTGGCCTTGCCCAATTCGGGTACTAACAAGTTGTGTCTTCTCAGTTTCGCTCAGAGTTCTATCTTCTATGATAGTTTGAATATCCTGAGTAACTTGCACCTGGCCTAAGTCTGCTAAAAAATCCTTATAAGCATTAATGGCGCAACTATACATATTGTTGCCCTTTTTATTGCGTTCAATAAATACCTGATACTTGCCTAATGATTCGGCGACTTTATTAATTCTAGAAAATGATTGGATAGAGATTAGGTTTTGCTCACAAATTTCACCAGATGCAGCCCAATTAGATATCGAGCCACTAACAGCGGATGAATACTTATGCGCTGTAGATTCTGACTTGCCGAGTTGAATAAGCCACCTCTCAAATGGCTCAGAGAGATCTTCAAGATTCTCCATAATTCTTTCACGAAGAATGGAACGATCATTTTCATTTTGAAATAACTGGTAGAGATCTGAATCTAAATAAGCAAACTCTATTAGATCTTTTATCTGCTTCTGACTTGGCGTTCTTTTACTTTCTACAAGTTTAGCGAAGCTGTCAGAATCTGTAAGCTGGAAGTGCCAAAACCCCTCTGAGCTGAGGTGAAAGAATGGTTTTGATATATCACCACTATCCTTCCCTTGCTTGAACTTGTCAAAATACTCATTGAAGCGTCTTTTTAAATCATCATTAAGAGCAAACTGATTTTTTGATCCCTCTTGAATTAGATCTGAAATCGCAAGTAATAGACAGACCTTATGGGGGCTAGGATGACCACTTGACCTATTAAGCTTTAACGCTGAGAGCTTTTCATAATAGTATTCTCTATCCATATCTCCCCCTAATACTGCTGCTTGTGCGGAATGACACCACGAACCCCGCCACGAGGATTCTCACAATCTCCATCACGACGAGGAATCAAGTGTATATGACAATGAAATATAGTTTGGCCAGCTGACTCACCGCAATTCATACCAATATTAAACCCTGAAATATCCGGATAAAGCTCAAGAAGTTCTTTACGCTGGGAAGCCAGTAAATGATTAACCTCGGCTTGCTCCTGCTCAGTAAGGTCGAACCATGTTTCAGCATGACGTTTTGGAATGATAAGTGTATGCCCTTCGGTAACAGGATAGGCATCACGAATAATCCAAAAGCGAATGCTTTCAGAAACGATACGTTCTTTGGGAAGATTGCAGAAAAAGCAGTCGATAAATTTATTTACTTTAATCATAGGCTCTTCTCTAGTAAAGCTATCCATAAAGCTGAGAACCATTGAGTAAAGTAATTATTCATCTATATTTGTCCCCCTACCCCTTTAAACTTCTCTACAAACGCGACTACTTTCTGGAAAACAGTTTGTTTCTTGGTTCTATACTCAGGATTAAGTGGGCTCATTGTTGGCAGCGTTGAATTTAACTCGGTACCATTTTCGCTAGCGTACTCGCGTTTGAGCGAGGCACGAATATAACGTTTAGCTGCTTCTTCATTTAAACCTTCCGAACTGATAAGTTCTTTCGCTTCACGCTTCTGCTCTGCTTGCGCAAATTTGAAGAACTCCTCAATAATACTTGCCTTGTCAATAATCTCATCCAGGTCGGTCTTGTTGATGAAGTCAACAATCAGGCTTTCTTTGGCCCGGTTGCCAAGGCTGGCACGAATTAAACGGCGCACTTCGTCGATTAATTCACCCTTGGTTTTGTTCTTCTTGTTTTGTTCAAAAATCAACTCAAGGATGTAATCAAGGTTGATCTCCTGGGACTTTAGCAGGTCTACCTCAAATACGACATCGTCCCAGTCAATGGTCGATTGTGCCTGCTCCTCGGCTGATTTTTCGCGACGCAACCAGTCCCTAATATCGTTATAGGTGGAGCGGTAATCCTGAACCGCTCTTTCTGACGGAACTCTAATGGTTTGTAACGATGCTAGGTCGTCATCATTTAAGTGATGCTCGGCTTTGAATGCCTCAACTGCATCAGGATCGCTCATATCAATACTTTGCAGAGCTTTCAGGCTGGCAAACTCATCGTAATTCTGTAAGACGTTCTCAACCCGCAAATATTCGCCAAATAGCTTCACAAAGGCTTTTTTATCGGACTCTTTAGCGATCTCATCGGGATTTGGGAAGCGCTGTTCTAATTCAGACACAACGTCCATGAAACCTCGTCTTGCTTCACCGGTAACCACATCGGTAAAGCCTTCCATATATTCCTTATAACTTTTTTCAAGCACCACATTTTTAGTGTTGCTATCACCAAACAGAGTAATGGCATCAATTGTATCTCTCTCCAAATCGCGGAAGGTGACAATGTTGCCAAAAGTTTTGGTTGCATCGAAAATACGATTAGTACGAGAAAAGGCCTGAATCAGACCGTGATAACGCAGGTTCTTATCAACAAATAAGGTGTTCAACATTGGGGCATCAAAGCCCGTTAAGAACATGCCAACCACTATTAATAAATCGACTTTTTCTTCTGGCTTTAGTTTTACACCATTATTATCTTCACCTTTGACCCGCTTCGCCAAGTCTCGGTAATAGTTTTCAAACTCCTTGCTGTTTACAGCATAGCTGGTTTTAAAAGTAGCGTTATAGTCGTCTATTGCGGCGCTTAAAAACTCTTTAGCGCTACTGTTCATGGCCGAAACATCAAAGCTTTCATCAGGTATTTCACCAATCGAATCCTGCTCTTCATTAGCGGCAAAGGAAAAAATGGTGGCTATCTTTATGGGCCTTTCAGCATCTTGCTGCAACTGTTTAAAGGTTTCATAAAACATCTTAGCAGCATCAACACTACTAACGGCAAACATGGCATTAAAACCTTTGCCCCCCGCTTGTAAACGGTGAGTTTTCTGCCGGAAGTTCTTCAAAATGTACTGCGTGATTTCCTGAATACGATCAGGATGTAACAGCGCTTGTTTGTTTTCCGCTGCGCTGAGCTTTTTCTCATCCTGTTCGGTTTCAATCGCTTTGAACTGTGGCCGCACATCGTTATAGTCGACCTTAAACTTCAACACCTTCTCATCACGAATCGCGTCCGTAATGACATAGGAATGTAACTCCCGACCAAAAACAGTAGAGGTCGTTTCAGCCCCCAGAGCGTTCTTTGGGAAGATCGGCGTACCGGTAAAACCAAACTGGTAATACTTCTTAAACTTCTTCTGTAGATTCTTTTGTGCTTCACCAAACTGACTACGGTGACACTCATCAAAAATAAAGACCACCTGCTTGTTATACACAGGCAAATCACTATCACTTTTAATGAGGTTATTGAGCTTCTGAATAGTCGTAACAATGATTTTATTATCATCTTTAGCCAGATTAGCCTTTAAACCAGCCGTATTCGGCGAGCCATTGACGCTATCAGGAGAAAAGCGCTGATACTCCTTCATGGTCTGGTAATCCAGATCCTTACGATCCACCACAAAGAACACCTTGTCGATAAAGTCCAGTTCAGTCGCCAGGCGCGCGGCTTTAAAACTGGTCAGAGTCTTGCCGGAGCCTGTGGTATGCCAGATAAAGCCGCCGCTTTCAGTGTTGCTCCAGTTCTTAGCCTGATAGGCACTTCTGATTTTCCATAAAATTCGCTCGGTAGCGGCAATCTGATAAGGACGCATAACCAGTAAAGTATTACTGACATCGAACACTGAGTAATGCAGGAGGACTTCTAACAAGGTCTTTTTCTGGAAAAAGGTGGCGGTAAAGTCTTTTAGGTCTTTAATCAGGCTATTGTCGGACTTGGCCCAGTTCATAGTGAAATCAAAGCTATTCTTATTACGCTTCACCGTATTGGCAAAGTATCGGGTATCGGTGCCATTGGAAATCACAAACATCTGTAAATACTTATACAGCGAGTTCTCGCTATTAAAGCTTTCTTTGCTGTAACGATGCACCTGATTAAAGGCTTCTCGAATGGCGACCCCGCGCTTTTTAAGTTCAATCTGCACCAAAGGCAAACCATTAACTAATATTGTGACATCGTATCGGTTGGCATGGGAACCCGTTTGCTCAAATTGTTTAATGACTTGTAACTTGTTATGAGCGATATTCTTTTTATCAAACAAATAAATGTTTTGAACCCGCCCATCATCAAAAATAAAGTCTTCAATATAGTCTTCATGAATCTTACGAGTTTTATCAACAATGCCCTCGCTTGGCTTATCCAGAAAGGTCTCAACGAAACGCAACCACTCGCCATCTGTAAAAGTTACTTTATTCAGGGCTTGTAATTGTTCTCGCACATTAGCTAACATGGCTTCAGGATTATTCAGCTCCTTGAGGTATTCATAACCCTGGTTTTGCAAATCCTGTATTAACTCCCACTCAAGGTCACCTTCACTTTGATAATTCTCAGCAACCTGTGACTTTTTAGTGTATTTATCCAGAACAATAAAATTATTCGATTCTGCAATAGCACTATAATTGATCATTTTTATACTTCCTGCTTCCAGAATTTATGGTTATCCATCAAATGCGTCAGTAAATGTCTAACAATTTGTTTTTCTTCTGGCCTTAGTTGTGTTTGACGCATTTCGGGCAATGTATTATGACTAGAAAATTGTATAACTCTATTCAGATAAGCAGTTCTACCTTCCTCATTATCACCTGGCAATAACCTTGACCACCTTGGATACCCTAAGAAACTAGCTGTTTTTTCATATAGGTTACGTAAGAGTATGAAATGTTCTCTTTGTACACTATTCTGTTCAATTGCTAATTCTAGTTTTCTTTTGAGGTCTAGGTGGTAGAAGAAACTAGTGTTTGAATCACCATTTTTTTCAACCAATGAAAAGGTATTATCTTCTAAGCACTCTAATAGATAACAAGATTTTGTTTTCAGTTCATTATGTAAAAAATTATAAAAAGTCGTATCATGAGTAGAAACAATAAACTTAATAGACGAAGTACTCTTTTTTATTAACAAAGCCAGATCAACAGCGAGTTGCATCAAATGGTTTTCATCCAAAGAGCTAACGGGGTCATCAATAAATATGTACTCTAGATGTTCAAAACCACTTGCCTCATCCTCACCGCTTTCAGGACTATTCAACGCTTCAATTATTTGCTCTAACAAGCTATAGAAAATACTCCAAATGAAGTTGCTCTCCTCACCTTTTGAAATTTTTATATTGGGCTCGCGCTGCTCATTACCACGTTCAAAAGAAAATGTAACTTCAGAAAAATCTGGGTTAAACTGTGGCGTTAATTTAGGATTGGTATAACGTTGAAAATGTGCTATTGCATTTTGATCTTGCCCTTGCTCTTGTAACACCCATTGTGTGTAAGCATTAGGTCGAATAATTAGCTTTCTATCTCTATCACCCTCAAGGTCATTATCCCAATAGAACAAATCTTCTGTAAAGGCGTTGTAATAAAGCACTTTAGACTTTTCTGAATCACTTTCTTCTTCATCATTCTTTGGTGAAATTAGCTCTTTAAACTCCCGTGACAAGCGTGTTTTACCAGATCCATTGAAGGCATATATTAGCTGCACCTTTTTATTAGCATCTCTAAGCAGTTCTGCTATTTCCTTTAGCGTCTTACTCATATTACGCAGCCTCCTCAGACTTAGGAAAGTTCAGCAACAAATCGCGGTAATACTCGTACTGCTTTTGCCGCAGATCGATCTCGCGGGGAAGACCTTCAGTGATGGAGTTGGTTAGAGCGTCGAATTTGTCTAAAGTAGCTACAATACGCTTCTTTTCGTCAAGAGAAGGGTTAGGAATACTAATGCTTTCTAAATTCTTTTTGTTAAGTTTTGGCTGCGCAGCCCCAGATATATACGGCGTTAAATCAATACTATTTAGATAATACTCAATGTACTTTCTCTCTGCGTATGTCTCAAATTTCAGTACATGTGCATGATTATTAACCCAGGTTTTTCCACTAATACTGAATGCTATTGGAGTATTTCTTGCCAATAAATTAGCACCATCTTCAGAAACCAGTAACAAATCCTCATCAAAGATATAATCCTTAACATAATCTACAATTCCAGACGCCCCATAGTATGGGATGTCACCCGGCTCTCTTAAACTACTGGTAATAGGTTTACGCTTAGAGTCAAGGTTTTCTGAAAGCTCACCCAACGGCTTCCACTCAACTTCACCATCTTCAAAGCTGAGCAATTTATCGCGGTAGTAGTTGTATTGTTTTTTGCGTGCGGTAAGCTCGGCGGTAAGCTCGGCGGTAAGGGAGGTAAATGCGTCTAAAATTCGGACGATTTCCGATTGGATTTCAAGTGACTTTTCTGGGTTATTAGGGCATGGAATTGGGATTAATATTTTCTTGAATCTCGCTTTTGAAACGTTAAAACGAGTTACCCCGCTTGCTGACTTTGCTATTTCTGTCCGCATGAACCGACTGCGAAACAAGTATTTCGAAAACTCGGGGGTAATATTTACACCTTCGCGAAACCGTACTCCGAAAGAAAAGCTGTTTAGGTAGACTGGGAAATCTAATTTGGTAGTTACAGCGCAAGACATTCCCGCCTCAGACGCTATCTCTGACGAGCCAGTAAATAAAACGTCACCATACTCAACTAAGTGCTGCCGTTCTTGACTTTCAACCCTAACTAACTCAAGTTGATTGAGGTCAACCTGGATATTGTTAAAAATGTTTTTGTAAGAGATATATTTGGCAGTTCCATTATCGAAGTCAGACTTACTCTTTCCCGCAAGCCCGCCATAAATAGTCGCTATGTCACCTAACGGTAGCCATTGAACATCAACATCATCAAGCAACATCTCCATGTAGCTCACATTGCTCATTCTTCATCCTCCGCACCTTCAATCTCCGCCACAATCGCATCGATGTCTGCACGCAATTGGTCAATTTTAGCAACGGTGTTTTTCAGCTCTGAGTTTAGCTCGGTGATATCGATAACTTCTCGGGTGTCTTTGGCTTCAACATAACTACTGACTGAGAGGTTGTATTCGCTTTCTGCAACCTTCTCGAATGACACTGATTTGGCGAAGTATTCAACATCCTCTTTGCTTTCGAATACTTTCATAATCTGCTCGATGTGCTCATCGGTCAGAATGTTGTTATTGGTTTCTTTCTTGAATAGCTCACTGGCATCAATGAATTGCGTGGTGGTGTCTTGTTTATGCTTTGATAGCACCAAAATATTCACAGCAATCGTGGTACCAAAGAACAAGTTTGGCGCTAACGAAATCACGGTTTCAACGTAGTTGTTATCCACTAGGTACTTACGGATTTTCTGCTCGGCACCGCCGCGATAGAAAATACCTGGGAAACAAACAATCGCCGCGCGGCCCTTACTAGAAAGGTAGCTAAGTGCATGTAGTACAAAGGCAAAATCAGCTTTTGACTTAGGAGCCAGCACACCAGCAGGGGCAAAGCGCTCGTCATTGATTAGCGTTGGGTCGTCGCTACCAATCCATTTGACAGAATACGGCGGATTCGAAACGATGGCATCGAATGGCTTTTCATTAAGAAATTTAGGATTCGTCAGCGTGTTGCCTAACTGGATATTGAACTTGTCGTAGTTGATGTTGTGCAGGAACATATTCATACGCGCAAGGTTATAAGTAGTGTGGTTAATTTCCTGTCCAAAATAACCATCTTCAATGCGATGCACGTCAATGTGCTTTCTAGCTTGCATAAGCAATGAGCCAGAGCCTGCCGCTGGGTCATATATTTTGTTGATGCTGTCCTGCCCATGAATGGCAAGTAGTGCTATCAACTTTGATACATGCTGCGGGGTAAAGAACTCACCGCCAGACTTTCCTGCATTGGCCGCATAGTTTGAAATAAGGAACTCATAGGCATCGCCGAATAGGTCGATTTGGTTGTCTTCGAAGTTGCCAAAGTCTAACCCTGCCACACCTTTTAACACCGCCGCTAAGCGTTGATTTTTGTCTTTGACGGTATTCCCGAGGCGGTTACTGGTGGTATCAAAATCAGCGAACAATCCCTTGATGTCATCTTCAGATGCATAGCCATTAGCTGAGTTTTCAATTTCCCCAAAGATGCGGGCGAGGTCAGTGTTCAGGCTCTCGTTGTTGTGTGCGTTCTTTGCGACATTCTCAAACAATTGGCTTGGGTAAATGAAATAGCCTTTAGTTTTAATAGCGTCGTCTTTGATGTCGTCGGTAATTACCGAGTCTTCGAGCGCTGCATAGTTAATACTTTCATCACCGCCTTCGATGTAGGAAGCGAAGTTTTCGCTAATAAAGCGATAAAACAAGGTACCGAGTACATACTGCTTAAAATCCCAGCCGTCTACTGAGCCACGAACATCGTTAGCAATTTGCCAGATTTGGCGTTGCAATGCGGCGCGCTGTTGGGTACTTGTCATTCTGTTGTCCTATTTTTTTATTCGTTTTTTAGAATAGAGTGCGAATTATACTGTGCCTGCTACAAATTAAGCGCTTCCGTAGTTTTTATTTGTAAGTATCAATTTGTAGCAAAGCATTGATACTAGCCTTTAATGTGACTTCGTTCAACTTTAAAAGGCAATGCATATTTGCATTAGAAAGTAATGGTTTGATTAAAGAATTACTACTTGAGGGCAAGAATTTCAGGCACAAAAAAAGACGCTGGTTAGCGTCTTTTTAAGATTTGGCGGAGAGGGTGGGATTTGAACCCACGGTGGGCTACAAACCCACGCCGGTTTTCAAGACCGGTGCATTCAGCCGCTCTGCCACCTCTCCGAATTGCGCGAAATAATACCGTATGAAGTTTCCTTATGGAAGCCTTTTTAGTAAAAAAATCGCTGTTTTTTCTGTTATTTTTCATAACCGGTCAGTTTTGATTACTATTTAATCTAAACTGTATCTAATCTTGGTTATGAATTGGTCGGAGCGAGAGGATTTGAACCTCCGACCCCTTGCACCCCATGCAAGTGCGCTACCAAGCTGCGCCACGCTCCGACTAGCATTTTCATTTAGGCAATAAAAAATGCGGTGCCAATAGTACCGCATTTCCTTAATTTTGCAATGATTTGTTTAGCTTATTCTCAGCTGGCTTTATGCGGCTAAGAATTGCTTGAGTTTTTCGAGCTCTTCGATTAACTCATCGATTTGCGCTTTGTTGACTGGAGCTTCTTCGCCGTTGCTTTCGCTAAGGCATTGTCTTGCTCCGCCTATCGTGTAGCCGTGTTCGTATAGTAGCGAACGGATTTGGCGTACGATGAGGACGTCGTCGCGTTGATAGTAACGACGGTTACCACGACGCACCGGATCAAGTTGGTCGAACTCTTGTTCCCAATAGCGTAGGACGTGTGGTTTTACTGCGCAAAGGTCGCTTACTTCCCCAATAGTAAAGTAGCGTTTGCCGGGGATTGCCGGCAATTCGTTATTGTTGCTCGGTTCCAACATAGTCGGCGACTTTTCCTCTTAATTTTTGTCCAGGCTTGAAGGTCACAACGCGTCGCGCGCTGATTGGAACTTCTTCTCCGGTTTTCGGGTTACGTCCAGGCCGTTGTGCCTTGTCCCTGAGTTCAAAGTTTCCGAAACCGGAAAGTTTGACGTTATATCCATCTTCCAGGGCATCACGGATCTGCTCGAAAAACGCTTCTACGATTTCCTTAGACTCACGTTTGTTAAGCCCTAGCTCTTCGTACAAACGTTCTGCCATGTCAGCTTTTGTCAGTGCCATAATATATCCCCTTTGATTCCAGTCGAAGCCGTTAGTTTCTTAACGCCGCTCCATATTGCTCAGCAAGTCCAGACACTACCTTATCGACTACAGCATTGATTTCTGCGTCTTCGAGTGTCTTGTCCGGATGACGGAGTGTCATGGCCAATGCAATACTTTTCTTGCCTGGTTCCAAGTGCTCACCCTTGTATATATCAAAAATATGGGCATCTGTCAGTAAATTCCCACCATTTTTTACAATAAAATCAAGTAATTCGCCCGCTTTCACAGAATCTTCGACAACTAGCGCAAGATCGCGTCGGATCGACGGGAACTTGGATAATGGCTTAAATTCAGGCAATTGGCGCTCAGAGAGCGGCGCAAGGTCCATCTGGAACACGAATGCGTCCATATCTAGGTCGATTTCCTGCTGTACCTGTGGGTGGATTTTACCGATGTAACCCACTGCGTGGCCGTCGACGCTAATCTCGGCTGCCTGGCCCGGATGCAGGATATCCATGTGCAGGGTTTTGAAGTCGTATGACTTGTTGGTGGCTTGCAATAAGGCTTCTACGTCGCCTTTCAGGTCGTAGAAATCCACCTTCTCGCCATCGGTGTTCCAGCTTTCTTTGTTACGCAGGCCGCAGACCAGACCGGCAATGGTCGGGATCTGCTCTAGCGTGTCGCCGGAATTGATGAAGCGCAAACCGAGTTCGAAGATGCGGATGCGGTTCTGTTGGCGGTTGATGTTGAATTTTGCGGTTTGCACCAGGCCCGGCAATAAGTTGGTGCGCATGACCGCCATTTCGCTGGAAATCGGGTTCATCAGCGGCAATGGCTTAATGCCCGGGTGCAGTTGTAATTGGAATTCTGGTTCAACGAAGCTGTAGGTGATGACTTCCTGATAGCCGCGCTTGACCAATACGTCGCGCATGTCGTTTTTCCAGACGCGATTTTCCGGCTGGTCGAACATGGCCATTTCGGCCTGTGGCTTGCGGCTCGGTAGCTTGTTGTAGCCATAAACGCGCACCAGCTCTTCAATCAGGCTTTCTTCGTTGTCGATGTCGAAGCGGAAGCTTGGCACCACCACGTCCCAGCCATCTGCGTTAGCGGTTAGTTTGAGGCCAAGGCGAGTCAGGATGTCTTCTACCTGATCATCGGCGAATGGGAAGCCGACAACGCGCTCGATGCGCTGACGACGCAAACGCAGGTGGCGCTTAGTTGGCATGGCGTCGTGATCAACCGCTTCGATGATGTCGCCCGGCTGGCCGCCAACGATCTCTAATAACAGTTCGGTAGCGCGCTCCATGGCGGTGCGTTGTAATTCAAAGTCAACGCCACGCTCGTAGCGATGCGATGCGTCTGTGTGCAGGCCGTATTGGCGTGCGCGACCGGCAATCGCAATCGGGTCGAAGTAGGCACTTTCGAGGAAGATGTTGTCAGTTTCGCTGTTGATGCCTGAATGTTCGCCGCCCATCACGCCAGCAATGGCTAATGGCTTGTTGTGGTCTGCGATTAATAGAGTGTCGTCGGTCAGTTCGACTTCCTGGCCGTCCAGCAAAGTTAGTTTCTCGCCCTGCTTCGCCATGCGAACATCGATGCCGCCTTCGATTTGTTTAAGGTCGAACGCGTGCATTGGGTGGCCCAGTTCCAGCAATACAAAGTTAGTGACGTCAACCACCGGGTCGATGGCACGAACGCCTGAGCGCTCGATGTATTTAACCATCCAGTCAGGCGTTTTGGCCTGTGGGTTGATGCCTTTGATGATGCGGCCAAGGTAGCGTGGGCAGGCTTGCGGTGCGGATAGTTTAATCGGTAGCGTGTCGCTGATTTCCGGCGTTAGCGCCTGTGGCTTGTGCTCGGTGACGGCGGTTTGGGTCAATACACCCACTTCACGCGCGATACCGCGAACGCCTAAGCAATCGCCACGGTTCGGCGTCAGGTCCACTTCGATAACATGGTCATTAAGGTCGAAATAATCTTTTAGGTCCTGGCCGAGTGGCGCCTGGCTATCCAGCTCAACAATGCCGTCGCCATCTTCGCCAATCTCAAGTTCAGTTGATGAACACAACATGCCATGAGAGGCAACGCCGCGCAGCTTGGCTTTTTTGATTTTGAAGTCGCCCGGTAAGACCGCGCCAATCATGGCGACCGCGACTTTAATGCCTGCGCGAGCGTTAGGCGCACCACAGATGATTTGTAGGTCTTCATCGCTGGCTGAACCGACCGAGACTTTGCAGACGCGCAGTTTATCGGCGTCTGGGTGTTGTTCGGCTTCTACGATTTCACCGACCACAACGCCGGAGAATTTGTTGCCTAGGTATTCAAAACCATCAACTTCCAGGCCAGCCATTGTTAATTTTTCTACTAATTCTTGAGTAGAAATTTCAGGGTTTACCCACTCTCGTAACCACTTTTCACTGAATTTCATAATGCTTTACCTAGTTTGCTACTCTTTGTAGCTTTGCTATTGGCTAAATTTAAAATCTGTTTTTGAGGACAAGTCGTGACTTGCCCCTACATAAATCGTTCTTTCGTACGGACAGTTAGTGACTTGTCCCTACATAAATCGTTCTTTCGTACGGACAGTTAGTGACTTGTCCCTACAGCAACGTGCTTTGCTTATTTTTGAGGGCAACTCGTGAGTTGCCCCTACATAAATCATTCTTTGGTACGGACAGTTCGTGAGTTGCCCCTACATAAATCATTCTTTGGTACGGACAGTTCGTGACTTGTCCCTACATAAATCGTTCTTTCGTACGGACAACTCATGAGTACCCTATGAGGCAGACCCTTGTCCCTACATAGCTAGTTGAATTGTTTTAAGAAGTTCAAATCGTTCTCGAAGAATAACCGCAGGTCATTCACGCCGTAACGCAACATGGTGAGACGCTCGACGCCCATACCGAAGGCGAAGCCGGTGTATTTTTCGCTGTCGATGCCTACGGCTTCGAGTACTTTTGGATGGACCATGCCACAGCCTAGAATTTCGAGCCAACCGGTGTGGCTACAGACGCGGCAACCGTCGCCATTACACATCACGCACTGGATATCGACTTCGGCCGATGGTTCTGTGAATGGGAAGTAGGACGGGCGGAATCTAACAGCCAGATCTTTCTCGAAGAAATGCTTCAGAAACTCGTCCAGAATGCCTTTAAGGTCAACGAAAGTGGTGCTTTCGTCAATCAATAAGCCTTCCACCTGATGGAACATTGGGGTGTGCGTTAAATCTGAGTCGCAACGATAAACGCGACCCGGTGCAATGATTCTGAATGGTGGCTTTTGCTCTTCCATCACGCGAATCTGCACTGGCGATGTATGGGTACGCAACAAACGCTCGGCATCGATATAGAAGGTGTCGTGCATGGCGCGCGCTGGGTGATGTTCAGGGATATTCAGCGCGGTGAAGTTATGGAAGTTGTCTTCCACTTCTGGGCCTTCTTCGACCGAGAAGCCCATTTGCGCAAAGTAGGATTCGATTCTGTGTAAGGTACGATTGACCGGATGAACACCGCCGTCTTGAGTGTTACGGCCAGTTAAGGTGACATCGATGGTTTCGCCAGCTAATTTCTTGGCGATCTCAGCGTCCTTAATGGATTTTTGTTTCGCTTCGATAATCGCGAAGACTTCTTTTTTCGCTTCGTTTACACGGGCACCAAACTTTGGCTTTTCTTCCGGAGGAAGTTTGGCCATTTGTTGCATTTGAGCTGTTATCAGGCCTTTTTTACCGACGAAGCGGGCTTTTACCTGCTCTAGCTCCGGTAAGCTTTGAACCGCTGAAATCTCTTCTTCAGCCTGCGAAATAATCTCTTGTAAACTGGAGTCCTGTTGACTCGTACCCTGTGTATCGACCATGAGAATTCTCGTTGTTAAGTACTGTATTTATTAAAGACTATGTCTGCGTCTATCAAGTATTCTGTCTATAAAATATTGCGTCTAATTGAAATTGCATAAAAAAAGGAAGAGCATCTCTGCCCTTCCTTTTTACTTCAATCGCTTGTCACCCGAGGGCGACTAAAATACTCTTCTCGTTAAAGAACAGTTATCAGCTTATTAAGCTTCAAGGACAGATTTAGCCTGGTCTGCAAAAGCAGCAAAAGCTACTTTATCAAAAACCGCTAATTCTGCTAGCATTTTACGATCAACTTCAATGTTTGATTTCTTCAAACCATTGATAAAGCGGCTGTACGACAAACCGTGTACACGAGCTTCAGCATTGATACGAGCAATCCATAAAGCACGGAATTGACGTTTACGCTGACGACGGTCACGATATGCATATTGACCCGCTTTGATAACAGCTTGTTTAGCTACACGGTATACACGACTACGTGCACCATAATAACCTTTAGCTTGCTTTAAGATTTTCTTGTGACGCGCATGGGCAGTCACACCACGTTTTACTCTTGGCATCTCTTAATCCTCACCTTAACCGTTTGGCAACATACGATCGATTGAACGTGTGTCAGCAGCATCAACTAACTTAGCATGACGTAAATGACGCTTACGCTTCGTTGATTTCTTGGTCAGGATGTGACGCAAGTGTGATTGTTTGTGCTTGTAACGGCCAGAAGCAGTTTTCTTGAAACGCTTCGATGCACCGCGGTCAGTTTTCATCTTTGGCATAATAAAATACTCGCATTGTTACCCGTCATGGCCATTGCTTTAAATTGTGCAATCGTTTGAGCGCATGACTAGTTATAAAAACGGACAGCTCAGTGGTTACACCATGCTGCCCAACCTATGAAAAGTGTAAGTGCTCTTGCGAGACTCTTCTTACTTACCTTTTCTTTTTGGGGCCAATCACCATCGTCATCTGACGACCTTCCATTGAAGGGCGGTGTTCAACTGCTCCATATTCTTCCAGGTCTTTTTCGACACGCTTCAACAACTCCATTCCGAGTTCTTGGTGCGCCATCTCACGACCACGGAAGCGAACAGTTACTTTCGCCTTGTCCCCGTCTTCCAGGAAACGTATCAGGTTGCGTAGTTTTACCTGATAATCTCCTATGTCCGTCCCTGGGCGAAACTTAATTTCCTTCACGTGAGTTACTTTTTGTTTTTTCTTAGCAGCTGCTTTCGCTTTCTTCTGCTCAAAAAGGAACTTACCGAAGTCCATCACTTTACAAACTGGAGGATCCGCATCTGGCGAAACTTCCACTAAGTCCTGGTTAGCTTCTTTAGCTTGAGCCAGGGCTTCTTTGATATCTACTACGCCTACGTTTTCACCGGTGGCGTCTATCAGGCGAACTTCTTTCACCCGGATGTCTTCGTTTATGCGCTGTCTATCGGAGCGCTTATCACCTTTTCTGATGGTAATTTTCCTCTTTAATTAGTGCCTAGTCAGCCTTTCTGGCTCGCTTCGCAACTTCTGCTTCTAGCAACTCAGCAAAGGCTTCAATACTCATGCTACCTAAGTCTTCCCCATCACGAGTACGGACTGCAACATGGTTATTTTCGACTTCTCTATCACCGACCACTAACAAGAATGGCACGCGTGCTAGAGTCTGCTCGCGAATTTTAAAGCCGATCTTCTCATTTCTCAAGTCCGAATTCACTCTAAAACCTTTATTTTTCAAGGATTCGACCACTTTTTGGCAAAAATCGGCCTGTTTGTCGGTAATATTCATGACAACAGCCTGAGTTGGCGCCAACCAAGCAGGGAATTTTCCAGCGAATTCTTCGATCAAAATACCGATAAATCGTTCAAGTGACCCCAAAATGGCTCGGTGCAACATCACCGGAGTTTCGCGCTCGCCACTTTCCGCCACATATTCTGCGTCTAAGCGACCCGGCATTGAGAAGTCAACCTGAATAGTACCACATTGCCAGTGACGCTCGAGACAATCTTTTAGCGTGAACTCAAGTTTCGGGCCATAAAAGGCACCTTCGCCTGGCTGGTATTCAAATTGGATGTTGTTGGCTTTCAGTGCATCGGCCAGTGCCGCTTCGGCTTTGTCCCACTCTTGATCGGTACCGACGCGTTTTTCCGGGCGCGTTGAAAGCTTGACGATAACGTCGGTGAAACCAAAGTCTGCGTAAACGTCATAAAGCATTTCGATGAACTTGGACACTTCTTCCTGGATCTGATCTTCAGTACAGAAAATGTGCGCATCATCCTGCACAAAGTTGCGCAGACGCATGATGCCATGCAAGGCACCCGATGGTTCGTTACGGTGGCAAGAACCGAACTCGGCCATACGCAATGGCAGGTCACGGTAACTTTTCAGGCCAACGTTGAAAATCTGCACGTGGCATGGGCAGTTCATTGGCTTAATCGCATAATCACGCTCGTCTGATTTGAGCGTAAACATGTCGTCGCCGAACTTGTCCCAGTGGCCTGATTTTTCCCACAGGGAGCGATCTACCATTTGTGGTGTTTTCACTTCCTGATAATCGTGTTCTTTCAAACGCTCGCGAATGTATTGCTCAAGCGTCTTGTAAATAGTCCAGCCTTTGTCGTGCCAGAAAATCATGCCCGGCGCTTCTTCCTGAATATGGAACAGGTCCAAAGCTTTGGCGATTTTACGGTGGTCACGCTTCTCCGCTTCTTCTAAGCGGTGCAAGTAGGCTTTCAATTCTTTCTTGTTAGTCCAGGCTGTTCCGTAGATACGTTGCAGCATGGCGTTGTTCGAATCGCCGCGCCAATAAGCACCGGCAACTTTCATCAACTTGAATGCTTTTAGCTTCGAAGTGGAAGGCACGTGTGGGCCACGGCACAGGTCGATGAAATCGCCCTGGCGATACAAGGATAAGGTTTCGTTCTGTGGAATCGACTCGATGATTTCAGCTTTGTACTCTTCGCCCATGTTACGGAAGAAAGCAACTGCTTCGTCACGGCCCATTTCAGTGCGCTCAACTTGCAAGTTTTCTTTGGTGATTTTTTCCATCTCTTTTTCGATGGCGCGCAAGTCGTCTTCTGAAAACGGCTTTTCAGTCGCGAAATCATAGTAAAAGCCATTATCAATTACTGGCCCGATGGTCACTTGAACGTTATCAAACAGGCGCTGTACCGCTTGCGCTAACAAGTGGGCGGTTGAGTGACGAATCACTTCGAGGCCATCTTCATCGCGCTCGGTGATGATTGCTAAATCCGCATCGTTTTCGATAACAAAGCTGGTGTCTACCATCTGACCATTCACTTTGCCGGCTAATGCAGCTTTGGCTAATCCGGGACCTATGTCGTTTGCAACGTCATAAACTGAGACTGCGTGGTCAAACTCACGCTTACTTCCATCAGGTAATGTAATTACAGGCATTTTTACTCTCTCTTTCGAATATAGCCCCTACGAATGGGCTATTATTCAATCGGTTAATTAATGATACAAAAGCAACTATGCGGGTCTATTAACCATAAAAACACAGTCGCAAAAAACACCCGTCAACCTGGATTATGAGGCTGATTGAGGTGTTAATGTGAAATTATCGGGGAACCCGACGAATATATGCAATAGGATATAGCAAAAAGCCCTGTAAAACATTAGGTTTTATGGATAATCTTATAATTTTTAAGGTCAATTAAGGAAATTACCGCTATGAGTTATGCAACTGCTCAATGTCTGTGTGGAAAAACAGGAATCAGCGCGCCCAATCTCGGCGACAGTATTGGTGCCTGCCATTGTGTGATGTGCCGCACCTGGTCGGGTGGCCCCATGCTTGGTGTCGATGGTGGCGAGGGAATGATTCTGGAAAATGAAGAACATATCAGCGTTTACAGCTCCTCCGAATGGGCCGAGCGCGGCTTTTGTAATGTGTGCGGTACGCACCTGTTTTATCGCCTCGTAGATAGCGACAAGTATTACATTCCGGTTGGCCTGTTCGCCGACAATGACAAGTTTCATTTCGATGAGCAGATTTATGTTGAGCAAAAGCCGCATTATTATGACTTCGCCAACAAAACTAAAATGATGACTGGAGATGAAGTGGTATCAGAGTTTGAGGAACAAAGTGCTGAAAAAACGCCGGATGACTTGAAGAGTTATCCTTAGAGTTTGATGGATAGTTGGGAGAGTATTTCTAGAAAGAGCAGATTCTGAATTAAATTCAGAATGACAAGACTTTGAGTTCGGCACTCCTCCTTCATTCTTTCGTGCATTGAGTTAGATACTAGTTAGCATTGCCGGATAGTTTGGTGGATGTTTGTAGCGAAGAGCAGGTTCCCTAAAGGGTTTCCTTTGTTCCCTGAATTACCACGGATAGTTTGGTGAGTATTTCTACAAAGAGCAGATCCTGAATCAAGTTCAGGATGACAAGCTGGTATGGCAAGGTTTTTAGTGAGTGGACAGCACATTGGTGTGGTTACATACGTATTAAAATAATATTTTCTTGAGTAGCAGGATCTGAAGCTCACTCGACTATAAAAAAGAAAGCACTTACCTCAAGGTCATGTCATCCTGAACTTGATTCAGGCGACAGAAAGGAGTCCCTTTAGGGAATCTGCTCTTTTCTTTTAATCACATTAGGACAACAGAACTTTGAGGTTGAATTTTTTAACTTAGAACCCACCTCAGCTCAACCATTTTAAAACGCAATAATCATCGCAAGTATGCGTCAGTAAAAGGATTTACTATGAAGGAATATTACGTTTACATTATGGCATCAAAAAAAGATGGCGTTATTTATATCGGTGTAACAGGGAATCTTGTTCAGCGAGTCTATCAGCACCGAGAAGGAATTATTGAAGGGTTTAGTAGACAATATAAAACTAAGCGACTT
>Ga0209692_10002602_pt1 | contig 19174 bp, 14 predicted proteins | sample tdDd472_FD_187129 | JGI IMG/M metagenome (GOLD analysis project Ga0209692, IMG submission 187129) | Marine sediment microbial communities from the Atlantic coast under amendment with organic carbon and nitrate - tdDd47.2 (SPAdes)... | ecosystem: Environmental > Aquatic > Marine > Coastal >...
ATATTATACATAAACTTCTTGCTATTGGAACATTATCCTAAATCAATCAAAATAGGATATACAAAAAAGCACCGTTGATGAACAATACTCATACAACAGTGCTTTTACCCTCTGTCTATTATAACTTAAACTAAAATAATCTTGTTTTCTTTACATTCTTTACGCATATCCTCGGGCCAAATGCTCGATTGAATTTCGCCAATATGTGCTTTACGCAAGAAGAACATACATAAGCGCGACTGACCGATACCACCACCTATTGACAATGGTAATTCACCATCTAGCAAACGCTTGTGAAACAATAACTCTTTGCGTTCTGTGCAACCTTCCATTTCTAATTGCTTGGCTAGCACTTCAGGACTAACACGAATACCCATTGAAGATAATTCAAATGAATTTTCCAAAATTGGATTCCATACCAGAATATCACCATTCAAACCATGGTAGTTTTCTGCTGTTTGTGTGCTCCAATCATCATAGTCAGGTGCACGTCCATCATGCTTTTCACCATTGGACAGTTTATTACCAATACCAATTAAAAATACAGCACCATACTCTTTGGCAACAGCATCTTCGCGCTGCTTAGGTGTTAAATCCGGGTACTTTTCTAACAGGTCTTGCGCATGTACAAATGCGATGTTTTCAGGTAAGATTGGCCTGATATCCGGATAACGCTCAAAAACGACAAATTCTGTGCGTTTCATCACTTCATAAATCTTCTTTACAATATATTTCAGATAATCCAGATTATACTCTTCTTTTGAAATATGGCGCTCCCAGTCCCACTGATCAACATATAATGAGTGAATATTATCCAATTCTTCATCTGGTCGTATGGCATTCATATCAGTATACAAACCGTAGCCCTCTTCTATCTGATAATCGGCTAACATCATACGTTTCCATTTCGCTAATGAATGTACAACCTCTGCAGGTTGATCATTAAACTCTTTGATTGGAAAAGCCACCGGACGCTCTGTTCCGTTTAAATCATCGTTAATACCAGTACCTTTCATTACAAACAAAGGTGCTGTTACACGACGTAAACGTAACTCAGCTGATAAAGCCTCCTGAAAATGATCTTTCACGGTTTTTATAGCGTGCTCCGTTTGTTTTAAATTAAGAGACGACGCGTAGTTTTCTGGTATAAATAGTTTTGCCATAACTTTAATGTTGTGTTGATTCATTGGCAAATATATAACTTTACTTTTAAATCGAAAGTTATCTAATGTTTTTTATTTCAATTCAATCATTCACCCTTATATTTTAGACTAAACACTCATCCTCCAAACCACACACAATACACCTTAACAAACTCTAAACCAACACAAACACAACAACTAAACTAAAGAGTATGATTTTAATCATTAAGTTTAAATCAGTTCTGAGCTATTATCACTTCAACAAAGGGAACTTTATTATCCTTTGGCGCAGTACAACCCTACTCATCAGCAAGGAATTATCACTCCTTAACTACTTCTTTATAATAAGCTTTATAGCACAAAACTTAATCAATTAGGTTCAGGGATAGAAATGGCACCATATTTGTTAGCAAGCAGCAATTCCAAACTAAAAAAGGAAATGCGATGGGTTGGTAATAAACAGCTCATATCACATACAATAATTTTAAAATAAAATTTTATGAAAACGTTTTTTTTAAGTACAGTCCTCGGGTTATCTATTCTTTCATGTAGTACTAGTGATGAGCCCAATGTACCTATTGAGCCAATAATGGAAGAAGCTTCAATTACAACATATAATTATTTGCCCACAGATTTCAACCTCGATTGGAATATAAATGAATCCAATATTGCAACAAACCAGAAATATGCGTTTGGTGACGGAGGCAAAATAACATGGGAAGAGGGAAAAAACAATGTAAACATCGAAGTTCTAAACGCAGACACCAAACAAACAATCTTGTCGGATATTAAAGCTCTTACAAAAGACACAAAGTATATCGGATTTGCCTATGGTTCATCAGCCGAACCTAATCTGGCCATTTTCGAAAAGGATTTAACCGCCCCCCAAGATGGAATGGTTCGTCTTAGATTATTTCATGCTCTGGAATCAACTGGTGCCGTAGATATTTATATAGGAGGTGAAACGGTCGATTACAAAAAAGTAACTAACCTTAGCTACAAAGCCATTAGTGAGTATATTGAAGTAAGCTTGCAAGACATGTCAGGTCTGGTTGTTTATACCCAAACAGGTGTAATGCCAAATGATGAAACTGATATCATCCGCTATAGTGGTAATAATTCAAGTGAAGAAGATAAAACATATACTCATGTTTTAGCACCAGATTTAAATGATTTTAATAATAGTAAAGTATATATTTTAACACAATAATTTCATTGCAATGTAGCCCCTCTACTCTAATCATTAAGGATAAACCTATTTTCAGGTATGATCACCTCAATACGGGGGGCTTTAATATTTTTTGGTGCAGGACGATTTTGCTGAGCTGCCCTTGCCTTACGCTTCTTAACAACTTCTTTATGATAAGCTTTGTAACGCTTACAAAATGCGTTATAATTAATGGATTCTTTGTGTGAAAACGGGTTATTTATTAAACCATCAGCATCGATCACATCCACCGAGCTAGCCTCATAGCAAACCACATCATCGGTAGAATGCACTTTAAGAACAACACCAGTAATACCGTGAAATTTCCATGGCGCAGCTGTAAAATCCAATTTTGTGGTATAGTAGGCTTTATATTCTCTACCTCTAAACTCAGTGAAAGCCGTTTTACAAGGATAGCCCATAATGGTATCTTTCTCTCTTACCTTATTCCATTTAAAAAGGTTCAGATCCTCCTCCATTATTAAATTATCTTGTCCCAAACGCTCTTCATACAACAAGTAGTTGCTGGTATAGTCTTTATACAATATGGTGGAGTCAGTAGTTAACTTGTAGGTATTGGCCTTACGTGGACCTGTCTTAACCATTCGTATGGTATAGCTCAACACTTTGTTATGCTGTGCTCTTAACTCCATATGGAAAGTGTTTTTCAGGGCATGATTTGTATAATCGTATATTACCTTGAGTTCTTTGTCCTGTGCCTGGCTATTTAAGGTCAATAGAGTAATTAAAGCGGCAAATAATATTTTCATTGCTTAAATTTATTTTCTAGTCATATGAAACTCCCAATTAAATTTGATCATCCTTTTTTGTATAAATTTGGATAATCTAATTTGCATGCTTGTTACATATAATATTGTTCTTCTTACGGTTTCTTCTCTTCTCCTACTGTAATACAACTAAAAAGTTACTTTAATTATGCCCTGTTACTGCAAGTTCCATAGCATCTCGCAGACACTTAGGTCGAAAAGTATTTCTCTTTTTTAAAACAACGCAGTAAATCAGTTGAGATTAGTAGTGCTACTATGCTCCGCCGTTAGTTAATGGTCAATAAATTCTGGCTCTCCAGTTTATTTCGAATACTATTATGACTTTTCCAAAACGATTGCTCTAGCTTTTTCATCAAGTGAATAAACTCCGGATGATCTTTAAGCTTATCGATAAGCGGATCGTTTGGTATAAATAGAATGATCCAATATTGGAAATTTTCTTGTTCACTAAACAAACGAAGATGGTGTAGTGCTTTGTCTTTATCGTACATATGTGCGTAATACAAAGCCATATTCAGATGCTTGTAAATTGACTTATCATCATCAACATAAGCTTTAAATTGTTGAAACAATTGTGCCGACTCCTCCTTTAAGCCCATCTTTTCGTATACTAGCCCAATCTCAGCTGTTCTATGAATATATACATCCAGTTGCAGTGCTTCTCTAATATCCATAAACTGCTTGAAGTATATATAAGCCTCGTCCCAATTGCGCTGGTAGTAACAGGTATTACCTATTTCTTGAATAATGTCGAACCTTGTTGAATCTTTAGACAAAGCTTGTATTAACATGTTTTTTGTCTGCTCAAGATCCCGATATTTGGCGTACATGATGTAAGCTTTCACATATTCCGAAAATAAATTATTAGGATTATACACCAAGGATTTATCAATGGCGACAAGGGCCTCTTTTGTAAATCCGGTTTGTATTAAGGCATTACTTAAATGAAGATATATGTAACTGGCAGTGCTCGAATCATTCGAGGCGATATCCAAACTCACCCCTCTTAACGCATATTTCAGATACTTTTCGGTGTCAGGTATATGAGTTGTATATAAGTCGGATAAGGTATTAATAACCATGGCTGAATTAGGATTATACTCCAAAGCCTTTTCGAGGTAGCTTACAGCTTGTTCATAATCGTGTGCATAAATATAATACAAGGCCTTTGCCGTTAAGCCTTGTGCCAATTTCGGATTATACAACAGGGCTTTATCAGCATAGTAATTTAATGAATCGGTGTATTGTCTTTCGGCTTGAAACAAATCCATGTAATAGTAAGCAAGCGCCAATGCAGCATGGGCGCGAGCAAATTCTTTATCAGCTTCAACGGCCTTTAATAAGTATGGAATACCGGCCTGAAGGCCTTCCATACTCTCTTGATTGAGTAAATCAATGCCTTTTAAGAAATTGTCGTAAGCTTCCAGATTATCTGTCGGGACTTGTTTAATGCGTTGTTCTTCGTCAGGGCTAATAATCACTTGTATTTCGTTAGCAATTTTCTGTGCCACCTCTGCTTGAAGTGAAAAAATATCTTTCGTCCCCCTATTGTATTGTTCGCTCCATAAATGATCATCAGTAGGTGCCTGTACCAATTGCATGCTAAGCAATATTTCGTCACCAATTTTCTGCCCACTGCCTTCTAACACATAACTCACATTTAACTCCTTCGCTATTTCAGGTATGGACTTCTTACTGTTGCGGTATTTTTCAACTGAAGTCCGACTAACCACTTTCAATCCTTCCAACTGCTGTAGCTTATCCAGTATCGATTCCATCAAACCATTGATGATATATACATTATCTGAATCATTACTATCGTTTATAAACGGAAGAACAGCAATTGATTTTTCCTGCACATTATCATTGCTTGCAAAGGGTTTATACAAAAAAATCCATCCAGTGAATAATACTATAATAAACAAAGAAACAAGAAGGAATGATCGATAGGATTTCTTTTGTGGTTTTTCCAACTCACTAATAGGTGAAGGTTCTACTTTACCGATTTCCCCAGGTGGATAACCATACAGTTCACGAAAACATTTAATAAAATACGAAGTACTACTAAAACCAACTTTATAAGACACTTCCGAAACTGTGAAGGTATTTTGCTTCAACATCTCCATCGCCTCACTCAAGCGCACCTGACGAATAAATAAACTTACGGATAGATTGGTGAGTTTTTGTACCCGCCTCAACAGATTAGATCTACTCATTCCTACGGCATCAGCTAATTCAGAAACACCAAACTTATCATTGGATAAATTTTGAAGAATATGTTGCTTGAGTTGGTTGATAAATTCATTTTCCATTGAGTAGACTTGATATAAACTGGTTTAGAATATTGGCGATCAAGATACGAATTTTACAGCTCAAATAAAGACAGAAGAGAAGTGGGAAAATGATCATCATAAGCAGATTTTCCTCGCCTTTGCATCATAAATTACACTGCTGCGTCATAGTTTTTACCCTTGCGCTAAACCTTATACGTATTGCTGCATAGCTAATTGGTAGTGCATCACGTTTTGTTCCACCTTTACACTATCGAAAAATTAATAAACCTGTCGTGGAGAAATAACTAACGAAAGGACATAAATTAAACATTATGAAAGCGCAAAGAAACAATTTCAAAATTACCATTTATGCATTAGCTATAGGCTTTATATTCATTAACTATGCATGTGGCAACAAAACCGCGAAAACGCAAAAGCAAGATGCAAAACAAACAATAATCCAAGCCCCAAAAGTTAGCATTCATGAAGCTGCCTTTATGGGCAATGTAAAAGCTATAGAACAACACATTGCAGCAAAAAGCGATTTGAATATTAAGGATCAGTTTGGCTCTTCGCCTTTAGCAATTGCTGCCACCTTTAATAAGGTTGATGTAGCCAGGGCCTTAATAAAAGGAGGAGCTGATTTAAGCATAAAAGGTGCAGACGGATCAACAGCATTACATACAGCTGCTTTCTTCTGCCGAAAAGAGATTGTAAGTGCTTTATTAGACGGTGGTGCAGATAAGGATGCAACTAACAATTATGGCTCTACTCCACTTCAATCTGTCTCAGGTTCATTTGATGAGGTGAAAGCCATTTACAAACAGATCAACAAGGACTTAGGGCCATTGGGTTTGAGGCTCGACTATGAAGAACTAAAAACCATCCGCCCGGAAATTGCAGAACTCTTAAAGTAATTACTTTAACACAATTATTCATCTTAAAATCATACATGATGAAAACGGCAGAACGAAGATATGATATAGACTGGCTCAGGGTAATAGCTATTGCATTGCTTTTAATTTACCATATAGCCATTGTGTTTCAACCTTGGGGTGTATTTATTGGCTTTATACAAAGCAACGATTCCTTGGAAAGCATATGGATACCTATGTCGATGTTGAATGTGTGGCGAATTCCCTTATTGTTTTTTGTATCGGGTATGGGCGTATGTTTTGCCATGCAAAAACGATCGTGGAAGCAACTCATTACCGAAAGAACAAGACGAATACTCCTCCCTCTTGTATTTGGGATGTGTGCTATCGTACCCTTACATATCTTAATTTGGCAGAACTATTACAATCAGGATTTAGCTTATCAAATGGGTAGAGGACACTTGTGGTTTTTGGCCAATATATTTGCCTATGTTATAATCCTCTTACCTCTGTTTTACTTCCTGAAAAATCGCTATAATAGTCGCACGCATAAGGTATTAAAGTCCCTATTCAGCAATCCGTTTTCAATCCTTTTTGTTGCTACTCCTTTTATTATTGAAGCACTTGTGGTAGCACCTGATAATTTTGAATTATATGCGATGACCTGGCATGGCTTTTACTTAGGACTAATAGCCTTTTTATTTGGATACTTGTTTATATACAGCGGTATTGTTTTTTGGGAAATGGTATTAAAATGGAGATGGTTATACGTCTCTCTTGCTTTAGCTCTATTTGGCATTCGTCTGTTGGTTTTTGAATTGGAAGCACCCGGCTATTTTATCGCCATTGAATCTAACCTATGGGTGTTTAGTGTCTTCGGTTTTGCCCATAAACATTTAAATCGTCCTGGAAAAACACTTCAATACCTAAGCCAGGCCGCATACCCTATTTATATTATCCACATGGTGTTTATCTATTTGGGAAGTATAGTTATACTACCGTTAGAAATACACGTTACACTGAAGTTAATCTTGCTCATTGCATTTACATTTGTAGGCAGTTATGTGCTTTATGAGCTGATTATACGCCGTTTGAGCTTTGTTGGTGTTTTATTTGGCTTGAAGCCAGTTTTTAAAAATAAAAAGGAGTCAATTATACATAGCGAGAAAGCACTTGAGCTAACATAAGTAGTAGAGCATTAATCAAAAACAGTGATGATCTAATTTCATCAAGAGAGCTGCATATAAACGCAGCTCTCTTGTTATGTCCTCATGCAAAGTAAAATTTAAATCACACAGATAGTCTATTCGTTAACACTTTATCTTCTTCCTTTTATGAAAGTGTGTTAATAACCTTAAGCCATACTTCATTTTCAAATTCCAAATTTTTCTATTTTCTTTACCCATTCGATATAATTATACCAATCTGTTTTACCGCTAATATGGACTTTATCAATGATAAAATAATAGTTGCTGAATTAAGGAAGGGAAACAAAGATGTTTTCCAGGCTTTATTTCACCAGTATTATCCACTATTAGCTAAGTTTGCACATCGTTACATAAATGATAATGATGCCTGTGAAGATTTAATCCAGGATGTTTTTGCAACGCTTTGGGAAAAAAGAAAAGAAATAGAAATCAACTCATTAAAATCCTATTTATTTGTAGCCATCAAAAATAAATGCCTTGGATATTTACGCCACTGTGGGGTTAAGGATCGTAACGAAGTATTTTTGATTGAAGCCTACTTAGAGAGTTCTGGAGAGTTAGATACTAATACTGAACTGATTAAAAAGGTCAAACAATGTTTGGCCAATCTACCAGATAGTATGCGTGATATTTTTGAGAAAAAATATGTTATTGGGCTTAAGGCTGTTGACATAGCCGAAGATATGGATATCAGTATTAACACCGTTAATACCCAGCTAAAGCGCGCAAAGAATAGGATTCGAACAGAATTATTAGAGTCGGGTATTAAAATATTATTTATCTTTCCTTTTTAAAAATTCCGATTGTAGTCGAACCAACCTCAAGGTATATCTTTAATATATTCAAGACCTTATCATTAAAAGACTGCTAATGAATTATGACTTTTTTTATAAAAAAGAATAATTTTTTAACATTTTGTCACCAATATTTTCAACTCGGACGTCTTACCTATACAAAGTGCAGAAAATGGCAAAACACAAACTCAATATTGAATACATTATTCTTTGGCGCAACATTAATGGTATTGCATCTGAAGATGAAGTTGTAGAATTACAAAAGTGGTTAGCAGACGATGAGAAACACCGCCTGCTTTATAAGCACTTAAAGGTTAATTCAGACAAAGATATTATTGTATCAGAGGAGCTCATTACGAAGCAATGGACACGTTTACAAATGAGAATCGAGCGCAAGACCTTACCTCAACTCAAAACATGGATATCCTATGCCGCCTCTGTGGCTGCCGTTATAATGATCGCTTTTTTAGTTTACCTTTTTTCGACTACAGAACCCAAAATCACAACGACATTTGCCGATAATATTCAGCCCGGGCAATCAAAGGCTACTCTATTCTTGGCAAATGGTGATAAGGTAGAGCTAAACAATAATAAAGGGAAACAAGTAATTCGCAACAAGCAAGGTCAAATACTTGCATCTGACTCACTTAACACTCTCAATTATCAGCAGACCTTAACAACTGAGAAGATAGAATATAACACTATGTTCGTGGAACGTGGAGGTGTATATGAATTAGTATTATCAGATGGAACTAAGGTATGGTTAAATTCAGAGACTAAACTACGCTACCCGATTGCATTTATTGGTGATTCGCGTGAGGTATATCTCGATGGAGAAGCTTCATTTGAAGTGAGTAAAGATAAGCAAAAGCCATTCTTGGTTCATTCTAATTTATCCACCACAAAAGTGTATGGTACAGTATTTAATGTGATGAGTTATGCCTCGGATAAAGAAGAGCAAACCACTTTAGTTGAAGGAAGTATAGCAGTGCTTCACAATGGTAAAGAGGTAATGGTTCAACCGGGACAACAGGCACGCATTAACAAGTCTGGTAAAGAATTAACGCTGGAAGAAGTGGACACAGACTTATATACCGATTGGAAAAATGGCATTTTTCGTTTTGAGGATATGCCATTAGGTGAGGTGGCACTTAAGTTGTCTCGTTGGTACGATGTGCAGTTTTACTTTGCTAACGAGGAAGTGAATAGCCGAAGAATTACCGGTGCCATGAAACGAACTACAGACTTTACCTTCTTTATGGAATTAATTGAAAAGTCGGCTGAAACAGAAATAACGATAAATGATAAGGCCGTTTTTATAAAAGCGAAACATTAATAAAAAAATCGAAGGATGTAGCAGCACCCCTCGATTCAATTCAATTATACCGGTTTAAAGATTATAGCTTAAACCGGTAATTATTAACATGTAAATACAAATGTATGAAAATTACACGAATGTGGCGTGGTAGTTTACGAGAAAAACTACCTCGTAAAACCCTATTGATTATGCGTTTTAGCGTAGTATTATTATTCGGAATTCTCTTTCAGGTGTCGGCTGGTAGCCTTGCCCAAAAGGTAGTGATTCAAAAGAGGCAAATGACTTATAAAGCCCTCTTTAAGGAGATTGAAAAGCAGACAGGACTCATTACTATTTACAATAATAGTCAGGTAGATATGCAGCAAATGGTTGAGCTTAGTGCTGCTGAACTTGAGCTTAACGATTTGTATAGAGAAATACTAGACGATAAAGGTCTTACTTTTGAAGTGGTAGATGATTATGTGGTGATCAGGCCCAAGCCGATGATCGTTGCACCTATTGAATTGTCTTCAGACTATCAGGAGAATAAGAAAGTTCTAAAAGGCAGCGTGGTGGATGGTGAGACTAATCTGTTCCTAGTTGGCGTTAATGTGTATATCAAAGGAACAACGCTTGGTACCATAACAGATGAGAATGGCCAGTTTGAATTTACTGCCCCGGATGAACAAGGAGTTATTATCTTTTCGTTTATTGGCTATGAAGATCAGGATATTGCTATTGAAGGAAAAACAACTTTTTCAGTGGTATTAGTACCTGTGGTCAGTTCTGTGGATGAAGTAATCGTTTATTCCACGGGTTATAGTAAAATTTCAAAAGAAAGATCGACTGGTTCTTTCATACAAGTTGATGCTAAAAAATTAGCTAAACGTTCATCAACAAGTTTAACATCTAAATTGCGAGGTTTAACACCTGGTATGATGATTAATGATGATGGATCAATTGAAATCCGTGGTCGAAGTACGATGAATGCCAATGAAAAACCTTTAATTGTAGTGGATGGCTTCCCTATTTCTCAATCTGATTTCAGCAGTATTAATCCTGAAGATGTTGAAAAAGTTAATGTTCTAAAAGATGCCGCTGCAGCTTCTATTTGGGGTGCTAGATCTTCTAATGGTGTGATTGTTATTACTACTAAATCAGGTAAATATAAGCAAGAAACAACTGTTGATGTAAATGCAAATTTATTTATAACTGAAAAGATTGATTTAGAGGCGCGTAATTTACTTAATACTTCTGACTACCTTGATTTACAGCTTGAATTGATTGATAAAGGGTGGACAAAAACTAATACTAAATTAATAAACGGTTCAAGCTTAAGTTTAGTTGAATTAGCATGGGTATCAAAAAATAGAAATTTACCCAACGGTCAAAATTTAACAGACACACAATACACTGACTATATTTCTGATTTAAAAAATCAAAATGCTTATGAGCAATATGAAAAATATTTATTCAGAAATTCATTTACACAAAGTTATAATGTGTCATTAAATAGTGGTGGTGAAACGAATAAAGTATTTACTTCTGTTTCGTTTTATGAAAATAAGGCAGGAAATGTCGGCAATAGAAATGATAGGGTAACTATGAATGTTCAAGATCATTTCAAATTAAATGATAAAATTGAAATTTCTTTTGGCCTTAATGGTGTTATAACCAATAGAGAAAATAATGGATGGAATGGCTCTGTTAACAGCGTGAAACCTTACGAAAATCTTGTTAATGGAGATAATGAAAGAATTCAATACTATACAAGATATAATCCGATATATTTTGCTCAACGAGAAGCTCAGGGTATTCCTGCTTACACGAGAAATCAATTAGACGTTATTGATAATAATGACAACACTACAAAAGGCCTTCAGGTAAGATCTTGGGTTTCCGCTAATATCGAAATAGTAAAAGGATTGAAATTCAATTCTAAGTTCTATTATGATAAAATTCATAGCAAGTCTCTTGGTTTACTTACTATGGATCACCCTGATCAAAGAAATTTAGTTTATAATTTTGCGACGGTTGAAAATAGCGGTAATTTCAATTATTTGTTGCCATATGGTTCAAAATATTCTACGTCTGAACGTGATTCATATTCATGGGATACACGCAATATCTTAACTTATGACATAAATCAAGATAAACATCAGTTAAATATTCTTGGTGGTTCCGAAATACGTAAAAGCTATACTGAGGGCTTCTCTGATTCTTATCTTGGATACGATGCTCAAACAACTACACATGTACCTATTAATCGTGTTGATTGGGCAGCTGGACAGAACAATTGGGACGGTGTTAATCAATCCGTTAAATTAAAATGGAGTTATTTTAATGATGATTTACGTGAGGTTTCATTTTTTGGAAATATGGCGTATACATATAATCACAAATATACTCTAACAGGTAGTTATCGTGTTGACCAGAAAAACTTATATGGTAGTGATCCGGATTTTAGATATAAACCACTTTGGTCTATTGGTCTAGGATGGAGAATGAAACAGGAGCAATTCTTGAATAATATAGAATGGATTGATCGATTAAACTTACGTGCTACGTATGGTGTAACAGGAAATGCTTCAAATAAATTCTCTCCATATGCAATGGCTGTACCAGGCATGAGAGTTACAATAATGGATCAAAATATTATTGAATATATGAATTTAGTTTCTCCTGCTAATCCAATGTTAAAATGGGAGGAAACGAAAACATTGAATTTAGCATTAGAATATGCTGTTTTAAATAATCGTCTAAGTGGTAGTTTTGAATACTATAACAAACAATCAGATGATTTAGTACATATAAAACAACTTGATCCTACAAGTGGTTGGACATCTGCACATATGAATTATGCCGAGCTTAGTAATAAAGGTATAGATATTTCATTGAATGCACATATTATTAGACGACCTGATATTAAATGGAATGTAGGTATTAATTTCAGTTATAATAATAATGAAATTATAAAAGTTGAAGATGACCAGGATTCACCTTGGAATTTATTACCAGAACAAGGAAAATATTTGAAGGAGGGCAATGCATATACTGATTTCTATGTATATAATTATGGTGGTCTTAATGAAAGCGGAGAAGTAATAATGATTGATGCTGATGGTGAAGAGCATTTATGGGAAGATTATGATGCTGAAACGGAAGACATGATCAAAGTTGGACCTCGTGTTGCACCTTTCTACGGAGGTATATTTACTAATTTTGAATACAAAAACTTCGATTTTTCATTAAATACTGTCTATAAATTTGGTCATTATTTCCATTATAGTCCATCCTATGTAGCCTCAGCAGAAAATTATAATATTGACGCTGTTTGGTCGGATAGATGGCAAGAATCAGGTGATGAAAAATATACAGTTGTGCCAAAATTAAGTGATAATAAATCTGACCATGATAACATTGATAAATACTTCATTAATTCAATGTATAATGTACACAAAGCAGATTACTTTAAAATTAGCGATATAGTAATTGGTTATACCTTGAAAAAACATATTGAAAAAATTGGCATTAAAAATTTAAGAGTTTCAATGCAAGTAACAAATCCTTATACTTGGGTTAAAAACGACCTTGAACTTTATCCAGAAAGTCCTCAGCGAACAGGGATGACTAATTTGAAATCAATTATTTTTGGTGTTAAAGCAACATTTTAAAAAGTAAAAAAATGAAAAGGATATTATATATATTATTGATCGCTTTGACTACGATGTCATGCGATGACTTTCTGGATGTTAAGCCGACAGGGAAAAGAATGCCAGAAACAGTTAAAGATTATAGTATGATGTTAGCCGACTATCGTGAACATGGTGAGGCTCTATTCAACATTTATCTAAAATCACCTGAATTAAAATTAAGTGATGGTCTTTACAAATGGCTCTGGGGGGGTACCGTTTACCAAAAACAATATATGTGGAGAGATCATATCTATACTGAAAGTATGGATGATTCAGATTGGACTAAAAATTATCATACCATTCATGTTAGTAATACAATACTTGATAATATTGATGATGCAGAATTAGGAAATGATCCTATAAGCTTGAAAAATCATACAATTGCAAATGCCTATGGTACAAGGGCTCTTACATATTGGTATCTGATTAATATTTATGGACCTTCTTACACTTCTAATAATTTAGATGAATTAACAATTCCTCTTGCTTTATCTGCAAAAGAACTTGATTATGAATATAAAAAAGAAAAATTAAAAGATGTTTATGAACAAATATTTTCAGATATAGAAAAAGCAGAAGAATACGCAGAAGATTTACCTATTGTTAATACCAAAAATAGAACTCAAATGTCTGTGGCTGGTTTAAAAGGATTAAAGGCCTGGATGTATCAAACAATAGATGATCATGAAAATGCTCTGAAATATGCAAATGAAGCATTAACATTATATGATTATATATATGATTATAATGACTTAACATTAGAATATAGAGGGCCTTTTAAATATGTAAAAGAAAATGGCAAATCTTTCCATTTATATACTTCTGATGACAAAGAAAATATTGTTGGTCGAGTGGGTGAAGACGATTGGACTTATAATTTTGTCTTAATGGGAGATGAATTAGTTGATATGCTTGAAGGTTCATCTGATTTAAGATGGGAATATTATTCTACTACATATGATAACTGGGGATTGCCATTATCAAACAATCAGTACGGTATTAACTGGTATACTGTGACACCTCAAGTTGGTATTACCACGCCTCTAATGACATTAATAAAAGCTGAAAGCGAAGCAAGAACTAATAAAGGTTCGGAAGCCATACAGACTTTAAATGATTTTAGAGAAAAACGAGTAAAGTCAGGTGAATTTGAACCTTATTCATATGTAAATGATCAAGATGTCATTGATAAAATAATCAATGAAAGAATGATTGAATTTATGGGAACTGGTTTTCGTTTTCTGGATTTAAAAAGATTGCATGGCTATGGGGAAGCAACTCCAACCTATACAAGAACAATAGAAGAAGAAACAGTAACTCTTGAACCAGGTAGTGACCAGTTTATAATGCCTATTTCTTTGAAAATTCAAAATGCAAATTCAAATTTAAAAGAGTAAATGATGAAATTAATTAAATATATCCTTTTTGCATTCATTATTGCCGTGAATGTATCTTGCGAGAAAGAAGCAGAAAGCCTAATCTCAACGGATTGGCAAGATCATGTTAAAATTGTATCTCAAAATTTAAATATAAATAATTTAATAATTCCTTATTACAATGTTAAAGGGAAAAATTCATACATAAAAGAAGTCATTCTTAAAAATAAAATAGTTGTTGATTATGGTTCTGTCCAAATAGAAAAGGTAGAAACCATGATTCGGTATGAAGAAAAGAATGACACTGGGTATGAAGCTGCTAAAATCATTAAATATGAAGAAAATGTAGAATTGACTTCGAAAAATGAATTCGATGTAGTATTTAGTGGTGATAAAATTGAAGAAGCTTTAAAATCAACAATCAAAAGACAATCACAAAATATAGATTGGAATGAGGATCAAATAGTTATTCAATATATCATTACTAATATCGATGATACTAAGAAAGATTATACTAAAATTTCAGATATTCAGTTAGGAGATATTGGTTTTGGTCAAAAAGCTGTTCTCCAGGAAATAATTCTTCATTATTTTATTGGAGAATTTGAATATAAGGTTCTTCAAACAGGAAGTGGTAGTCCTAAAGATGTTCCGCAAGAAGGAACTATTACAATTACTCCTGTTGATAAGAATAATGTACTTAACTTCATGAATGGTCCTTTTATCGTTAGCGATGCTGAATTTGGGCAATCCCATTATGGTGGGCCTGAACAAGCAACTTTAAGATGTGAAGATGATCATTTAATCTCCGATATGGGTTGGGACTTTTGGTATCTTGATGAAGTTGATGGAGAGAATATAACCGTATTAGTAATGAATTGGGACACAATGTGGTATGATGTTTGGATTGAAGTGGAAATAACTCGTACAGATGGTAAAGAATGGCCATCAACATTGACGGGTGATACTCCATGGTGGGATCCCCGTAAATAAAAAACATTAATGAAAAAAGGAGGTTATTTAAAATCTCCTTTTTTATCTTCATTAACATTTTAATCATAATATTACCTATGAATATATATAAACTTGTACTACTTATTATATCTTTTATACTTTTAGGTGCGTGTAATTATAACTCAAAAAAATATTTACTTAATGGAAATGTAAAAAATATTCCTGATAGTACCCAAGTTGTTTTAGTTATTGAAAAAGAAAACGATATAGTATATGATACAACACAAATAATAGGCGGAAAAATTCATTTTGAAGGATCTCTTGAAGAAGGAGCTATTTATGTCGCTTCTATCAGAGTTAATCATAAACGAATAGAGTGGAAATTTTTTATTGAAAATAGCATTTTTGCATTAAATTATGATGGATCGCCAAAATATTGGGAATCCCAAGTTAGAGGGGGGAGTCTTCAAGGGTTTAATGCCTCGTTTAATGATAACGTATATAAAGTTAATTACCTGCTATACAAAAAAAGAAGTAATTTAAGTAAGCAAGCTTTTCCTTTCCCAGAAGGAATTTATGAGGCGGAAGAACTGCCTGAGATACAAAAAATACTATATAATGAGTACGTGCAGTGCCTAGATTCAATAAATAAAAATAGCATCATGATTGCTAAAGATTGGATATCTAAAACATGCAATCCACTGTTTCAGTCAGTGATCATGAACAATTCAAAATGTACACCTAAAGAGAAAGTAAACTTTTACGAAAATTTACCAATATCAATTCAAGAATCACACCATGTAAAAGGATATCTTAAAAAGGCGCGAAAAGAAACTCAGAGAGCTGAAACTCGCGAGGCTTTACAAGTTGGCAAAAAGTATCGTCAATTTGAAGCATTAACAAAAACAGGTAAACTTATTCAAGTTAGTGAAATTGTAAGTGAAAATAAATTTACATTGATTGATTTTTGGGCTTCATGGTGTGGTTATTGCCGAACTGAATTTCCAAAAATGAAAGAAGATTATAAGAAATATCACAAACAAGGTTTAGAAATCGTTGCAATTTCTTTAGATAAAAAAAGAGAAAGTTGGCTAATAGCTTTAGAAGAAGATAAAACACCATGGATGCAATTTACAACTGATAATGTTGCAAACCTTGATAGTTTATATGATCTTGGAGGTATTCCTAGAAGCGTTTTAGTTGATTCTGAGGGAACTATTATTGCAACGAATTTAAGAGGAAATGAACTTGAATATCAAATGAAAAAAATGTTAATATTTAAGTAATTTTATTTGAGATTAAAAGAACGTTAAAGAATGGATTAAAGAATAGGATTTCAACAAAATAACTAAATTTAAAAGCTGCTAAGACCCTTGATAAATACTACTATAAGGAGAACAATAGCAATCTTTTTAAGTGTGACTATCAAGGATTGTTATTTCTCATTTATCATGCCACCCTTTTTAAATAATAAGGTAACTGTCGAACAGGATTACAAGTTGGAAATTATTGATCACTCCGACCGTGGTATCCTGCTTCAAATATTTTGGCTATATCATAAATAAAGGTTGAAATTTATATATTGTAGGCGTTTTCCCCTCAACAGAAAGGTTTCAGGCTTAGTCGCCATGTGAATTCATCCAGTTAGCGAAACCAGGATAAGTAGCTCTCCATATACTTTGTTGCCACTCCATAAAAATGGATTAACCATTCCTTAAGGCGGCCACTAACTATTCGTAATAGTCCAACCTTGCTTAATGCAACCTTTATGTTGAATCTAAAGATGAGTTTAATATTATTATCACATCTTAGAATACTCTGTTTTCTATATTTTTTTGAAATAATTATCCCCATTGTAGCTATAGCAACAATGGGGATAATTATAAGCGACTGTATGGTGAGCATATTTGGCAAAAAGAATTGAGTAACATATATCTTTCATTTAAGTTCATGCATTAACCTTAATTAACCTTGATTGGTTTTATATTAACCTGCTACGCGTTAATTTTTATCTTCTTTTGCTTATTGCAAATAAACAATGCGGATACATAGTTGAATAATAGCGATAGCGGAAGGAATGACAGCAAACAAATATATCTGTTATGTGGAAATGACCGGGTGGCTATTGAAAAAAATGAAATAAATGAAACTATCTTTAAAATTACCCCTAGTGCATGTGATGTTGATGGCGATATTATTGTCATGCCAACATAAAACCAATCAAAAATCGATAAAGGCAGATGAAGGATTTGAAGAAACGGCTTTTAGCCCATGTTGTGGGGAACCATCATCAGATGTGGAACCATTAACCATTAAATTAGCTGTTAACGATACGTATTGCAAAAGTACGGCTTGTGTGTGTATACATGATGTGGCTTCGCGCGAGTATGGAGAACTACAACGTTTATTAAAAGAGAAGCATAACATAAACCTTGAATTAACTTATTATGTTGAAATATATCACCTGGAAGATAAGATTAAGGCTAAGGAATATGATGGTGTAATTTGTAAACCCTGGAATGCTTTTATGCTTCAAAAAGAGCATAAGCTCAACTATAAACGTGTGGTTGATATTAAAGATGTTTTTAATAATGAATGGTTAAAAGGGCTATTCCTTGTTCCTAAAGATTCTCCAATTCAGTCATTGGAAGATATCAATGGCAAGGTAATGGTAGCCGGGCAACCTGATGCTTACGAAAAGTATCACCAACCTTTTCATCTACTAGAGGAGAAAAATATTCAACCGGGTAAAATTTACCATAAAGCCAGCTGCCTGGAGTGTATCAATGAGTTGTTGGATAAGAATGCTGAAGTTGCTATTGTATCGGATTATGTCATGTCAGCGAGTTGTGCGGTTGATGTGGCCAGCGATGATGATTTCCGTATTATTGGCGAAACAGAAAACACGCCATTAACGTCAGTAATCCTTGACATGGATAAAATATCAAAAGAAGATGCTATGCGTTTACAAAAAGCATTGCTCAGCCTTTCCAATGATAACTCTCCTGAGAGCATGTTAAGTGATGGGTTTATAAAGCCATCCAAATGGACACCTAACCCTTATATTAAAACACTTTAGAAGATGGCTAAAACAACAATTAATATCGACCGTCGTAAGTTTTTACGCGATACCGGACGTGTGGCCTGCGGTCTGGTACTTGGAGGCATTACCTATCGGGTAGTAAATGCCCATATGAATGAGGAAACTGCAGGTCCTAACTCACGCTTTGTCTGGCAAATTGATCCGGATAAATGCACCTTCTGTGGCAAGTGTGAAACGATTTGCAATCGTACACCTTCAGCGGTAAAAGCGGTAAATGATCAGAAGAAATGCTCTCTATGTGTAGTGTGCTATGGTCATATTTCTAACAAAGAAATTCCGTCTGATCAAATCATGAGTGATGGCGTACGTGTCTGCGAACACGATGCCGTTTCACGAATAAATTTATCCGGTGGTAAGGAAGGTTATTTTGTTTATGATATAGATGATAACAAATGTGTGGCATGCGGCAAATGTGCCAAAGCATGTAATCATAAAGGTACTAAATCCATGTTCCTGATAATC
>Ga0209692_10002603_pt1 | contig 19173 bp, 12 predicted proteins | sample tdDd472_FD_187129 | JGI IMG/M metagenome (GOLD analysis project Ga0209692, IMG submission 187129) | Marine sediment microbial communities from the Atlantic coast under amendment with organic carbon and nitrate - tdDd47.2 (SPAdes)... | ecosystem: Environmental > Aquatic > Marine > Coastal >...
AAATAATAGTACTGGTGTTTATGGTTTAGCAACATGGGTAGAAAATGGAATAGGTGTGCATGGGAAAGCTGATTACTGGCAGGATACCAATGAAAACAGTTATGGCGGATATTTTGAATCCTTTGGACATAATGGTCGTGGTATTCTGGGTAGAGCAACAGGAGATTATGGTTATGGTGTTTATGGTTTGAGTCTATCCACCATTTCAGGTGCCGCAGTTCGCGGAGATGGAGCCTTTGTTGGCGTATGGGGAGAAAGTAGTGGAAGATGGGGGGTCTATGGCAAATCAACAGGAACTTCAAGTTCTTTTGGTGTCTATGGTACAGTTGCAAATGGCACAGGAAACTATGCTGGATATTTTGCTGGTGACGTCAATGTAACCGGAACATTATCAAAATCTGCCGGCTCTTTCAGAATTGATCATCCCAAAGATCCTGAAAATAAGTATCTACAACATTCATTTGTAGAATCACCGGATATGATGAATGTTTATAATGGCAATATTATTCTTGATGAAACGGGTGAAGCAATAGTAGAATTACCAGATTATTTTGATGCTTTGAATAATGATTTTCGGTACCAATTAACTTGTATTGGTGGCTTTGCTCCTGTCTATATTGCAGAAAAGATCAATAATAATCAGTTCAAAATTGCAGGCGGGGAATTGGGAATGGAAATCTCCTGGCAAGTGACTGGTATACGAAAAGATGTTTATGCAAAGCAGAATCCAGTACTTCCTGAAATCCAGAAAGAAGATAATGAAAAGGGAAAATATCTTCATCCAAAACTGTACAACATGCCTGAATCAATGGGAATTGGATATGAAGACAATCAAAAAATGTTAAAAAATTATGAAGATAATACTAAAATAAATCGAGAATAATAAAATAGTATAAGGTGAATAATATGAAGTATTTTAGAATGTTTTTTGCTCTAATCATGATGGTTGGAATAATCTTAGCTGAAGTACCACAGATGATTAATTATCAAGGGTATTTGATTGATAATGAGAATAATGCAATAACCGGAACACAATCTGTACAATTCCTAATCTATGGACAAGCCGGTGGTGGAGAACCACTTTGGAATGAAATCCAGGCAGTTACATTAAGTAATGGGAATTTTAGTGTTTTGCTTGGCTCGGTTACTTCGATTCCTATCGCTGTATTCAATTCAGAAAATACATACCTAGCAGTTAAAGTCGGCAGTGATCCGGAAATGGTTCCACGCAAACAAATCACAAGTGTTGGTTATGCTTATCGGGCTATCAATACAGATAGTTTAGCTGGAAAATCAGTGGGTGATTTCGTCCAAAAAGGGGAAGAGAATTCGGTTACCGATGAGATGATTGAAACTCAATATTTTTCTGATATTAACACAATCAATACTGATGATGGCAGTATAAGTATAATTCCCGGCGATCATATCCAGGTATTAAATAATTTATCTGAGAAAACCATAACTATCTCAGCTGTTGCAGATGAGATAGGTGACAATATGGGAGATCACACTGCTACTGAAAATATTCAGACCAAAGGTCACTGGATTTCCAATGATGGAAATGATGAAGGGATTTTTGTATTAGAGGATGGAAGGGTTGGAATTGGAACAGACAATCCGAATGAAGGATTGTTTAAAAATACTCAACTGGGTGCTAAAACTAATTTGGCTGAATCTGCAATTACTGGTTATGCTAATAATTCATCTGTCTCAAATAGTAATGGTGGCGTTTTTTTATCTGATGGGACAAATGAAAGTGCTGGTGTGATTGGTATAACAAATAATGAAGGGAGTTATAGAAATTATGGTGGATATTTTATAGCTCATGGTAATACTGGGCAGGGTGTTAGATCAACTTCTTATGGTGACAATGGTATTGGTGTTTATGGTTTAGCTATTCAAAATTCTTCAGGTATAAATTATGGTGGGTATTTTACTTCTTATGCTGCAAATGGGTATGGCCTTTATAGTAACGGGAAAATGTATGGTGGATATTTTAAATCTACCAATAATTCTGGATATGGAGCATATTGTAGTTCTGAGGGTAGTGGTAGTGTCGGTTGTTATGGAATTGCCAATGGTTCTGGTGATTACGCTAATACTGGCGGTTTTTTTATTGCCAATGGAGATCTTGGAAAAGGTGTTTATGCAATAGCAAATGGTGACAATGGTGTTGCTGTTTATGGTTATTCCAGTAACTGGGCTGGATATTTTGCGGGCAATGTGAATGTATCAGGAACCTTATCAAAAGCAGCAGGTTCTTTCAAAATTGATCATCCTCAAGATCCTGAAAATAAGTATCTACAACATTCATTTGTAGAATCACCGGATATGATGAATGTTTATAATGGTAATGTAATTCTTGATATAAATGGTGAAGCTATTGTAGAAATGCCGAAATATTTTGAAGCATTAAATATAGAATTTCGATATCAATTGACCTGTATTGGAGGATTTGCTCCGGTTTATATAGCAGAGAAAATTAATAACAATCAGTTCAAAATTTCGGGTGGTGAAGTAGGAATGGAAATTTCTTGGTTAGTAACAGGAGTTCGAAATGATGAATATGCAAAAAATAATAGAATTGAAGTTGAAGTACCAAAAGATGAAAATGAAAATGGTAAGTATATTCACCCTAATCTTTACAACATGCCTGAATCAATGGGGATTGGATATGAAGAACAACAAAAAATGGTAAATGAAGAAAATTACAATATTGATCAATAAAAAATATAATGAGGAGATTATGATGAAATTGTTTAAAAGTATTATATTATTAATACTGTTTGTATGTTTTGGATATTCACAGATACCTGAAATGATTAATTATCAAGGATATATAACCAATAGTGACGGTGAGCCTTTTTCAGGAAATCAAACTTTACATTTTGTTATCTATGATCAACATAGTGACGGTGATGCATTTTGGAAAGAAACTCAGGAAATAGAAGTCGAAAATGGATTATTCAGTGTAATGCTTGGAGCCATCACACCATTGGCATCAAGTATTTTCAATAAAGAAAATAGATATCTGGGTATTGCAGTCGGTGATGATAATGAAATGAAACCTCGCAAACAATTTACATCTGTAGGATATGCTTTTAAATCCAGTAATTCAGATAGTTTAAATGGAAAAAGTGGATCTGAATATATTGTATTTGGTGAAAAAAACGCTATATCAGAAGAGATGCTACAACATCAGTATATTAAGACCATAAATAATGTTGGAGCGGATAACAATAATGTTAGCATTTTAGCAGGAGACAATATTGAATTAACTAATAATTCTCTGGATCATACGATTACAATTTCTTCAACAGCAGTTGCTGGTTCTGGTGATAATCTTGGCAATCATCAAGCAACTGTAAATCTACATACTAGAGGAAATTGGATCTCCAATGATGGCGATAGTGAAGGAATTTGGATCAGGAATACTGGACAGGTGGGTATAGGTACAAATTATTTCCGCGACAGTTTTCCAACTTATAAACCAAAATTGAAAATAAATTCAGAGTCTGGGACTGGAATCCAATGTGATGGCGAAGGTCTTGGTGGTGTTTTTACTGGAAGAACGGGATTAACTGCATCTGGATCTGAGTATAATGCAATTCTTGCAACAAACAACAACGAAAATCCCGCAGGAAAATTTCTGGCCTATGCAGAAGATGGAACTGCAGTTTATGGAGAAACTACAAAAGATGGAGGAAAGGCAATTCATGGAATTGCATCTTTTGATGAATATGGTACAAACTATGGTGGCTACTTTGAAGCGAATGCCCAATTAAGTCGAGGTGTATACGGTGAGGGTAATTCATATGGTGGATTCTTCATATCAAACAATGAAGAAAGTAAAGGTGTTTATGCCTATGCACATGGAAATAATAGTACCGCAATATATGGACACTCGGGTCTAGGCGGAAATTCGTCACAATTTGCTGGATATTTTCGCTCTGCTAGTGAAAATGGTTATGCACTTTATGCAAGATCTTATGGTGCAAATGGTTTTGGTATTCATGCCAGTGGTGGATATTATGCCGGATATTTTGGAGGAGATGTCAGAGTAACTGGAACCTTATCAAAATCAGCAGGTTCATTCAAAATTGATCACCCTCAGGATCCGGAAAATAAATATTTACAGCATTCATTTGTGGAATCACCAGATATGATGAATCTTTACAAAGGTAATGTAATTCTTGATTCAGATGGCTCTGCAGTTGTTGAACTTCCAGAATATTTTGAAGCATTAAACATTGAATATAATTATCAATTAACTTGTGTTGGCGGATTTGCTCAGGTTTATATTTCAAAAGAAATATCAAATAATCAATTTGAAATTGCTGGAGGAACCAATGGTTTGAAAGTGTGCTGGGAAGTTAGTGGTGTACGAAATGATGCTTATGCCAGAAATCATCCAATCGAAGTTGTAGTAGAAAAAACTGGCAAAGAAAAAGGAACGTATATATTCCCGGAAGATTATGGTAAGCCAGCTTCCATGAAAGTTGGATATGAAGAAGAGCAAATGAGAATTGACAAAGAGAAAAAAATGGATGCCAAAAATAGATCTGTTTATATAAAATAAAAGAGGTTATTAATGAAGTTTAACAAGTGTTTTATTTGTCTAATTTTATTATTGTCTCTATCCTTCGCGCAAATTCCACAAATGATCAATTACCAGGGAAATTTGAGTGACAGTGATGGAAATGCATTAACAGGTAGTTATTCTGTTGAGTTTTTTATTTACTATACTGAAACCGGAGACTTGCCGGTGTGGAGTGAAACACACAATATAACAACTGGCAATGGATACTTTTCAACTATGTTAGGATCAGTATCGTCACTGCCTATAGAAGTATTTGATACTGATGAAGTCTGGCTTGCAATCAAAATAGGTAGTGATTCAGAGATGACACCTCGAAAAAGAATTTCAAGTGTTGCTTATGCTTTCAAAGCCGGATTCACAGATTATCTGGGTGATAAAACGAAAGATGATTTTGTAGAAAAAGAGAGTGTAAATTCTGTATCAGAAGATATGATTGTTGATAACGATGTAACATTACGCAAAATTGCCCCAAATGTTTTATCCAGTATTGATGGTGTATACAATGATGGTGGTGATGTTGATCTGATTGCCGGCGATAATATTCACTTAACAACAAATAACACAGATAAATCCATCACAATTTCTGCTACAAATTCTGGCGGAATCACTTCTGTCAGCACAGATGATATCAATGATAATGCAGTGACATTACCAAAAATTGCTCCAACCATCCTGACTGGAATTGATGGTGTGGAAAATGATGGCGGACAGATCGATCTCATTGCAGGAAGCAATATCACAATCACACCTGATGATAATAATAATCGTATAACAATATCAGCAGCTGGAGGTGAAGGTGGAGACAATCTTGGTAATCACACAGCTACTCAAAATGTGAAAATGTCTGGCAACTGGCTCTCCAATGATGGTGGAGATGAGGGAGTCTATGTAAAAAGCGATGGAAAAGTGGGAATCGGAACTAATAATCCCACTGAAAACCTGCAGGTAAATGGAACAATCAAAGCTACTAAAGTCAATGCTACCCAAAGTGATAATTTTATTCTGAAAGGTGAACAAAATTCCATCACCAGCTCAATGATAACAGATAATTCTGTCACATCAACAGACATTCAGCCTTCTATCGTATCAACTCTTGATGGAGTCAGTAATGATGGTGGAAACATCGACTTTGTGGCTGGCGATAATGTCACAATTACACCCAATGATGCCCAGAACAAGATCACAATAGCAGCATCTGGTGGAGAAGCAGACAACCTGGGAAACCATACTGCTACATCCAATCTCAAAACCAATGGCAATTGGATATCCAATGATGGTGGTAATGAAGGAATCTATATTAATCCAGATGGAAAAGTTGGAGTAGGAAAAAGTAATCCTACATATCATTTAGAAGTTGATGGATATGTAAAAGTAGAAAATGGGAATATGGTAGTTGAAAATGAAACTATGACTAATTCATTATATGTTAAAAATACTCAAAGTGAAGACTTGTTGCCAACATTTGCTGGTTATTTTGAGCATGAAGGGAAATCTGGCTGGGCTATAAGAGGAATTTGTACTAGCTCAGAAGGATATACTAAAGGAGGTGATTTCTCAGCAGAAGGAAAAGCATCTGTTGGTATTGCAGCATATGCAAATGGCTCAAATTCTGAAGGAGTATATTCTGATTCTTATGGAGAAAATTGTAGAGGTGTTGTTGGTTTAGCTCGTAATCCAACAAGTCAGACTTACGGCGGATATTTTTACAATAAAAGTAATGAAGGTAGAGGTGTATATGGCTATACTGAAAGTACTTCAGGATATACTTTTGGTGGCTATTTTGAATCTGAAAGCAATGATGGTAGAGGAGTCTATGGCTATGCTTCTGGAAGCCGCGGAATAGGTGTCTTTGGTAGCTCAGAATATTTGGCAGGTATGTTTACGGGAAATGTTTCTATTTTTGGTACTTTAGCAAAGAGTGCTGGTTCCTTTAGAATAGACCACCCACTTGAACCTGAAAGCAAATTCCTGCAGCATTCCTTTGTGGAATCACCAGATATGATGAATGTATATAATGGTAATATTATTCTTGATTATAACGGTGAGGCAATTGTGGAATTACCGGATTACTTCGATGCATTAAACAGGGATTTCCGGTATCAATTGACCGCTATAGGAATGCCAGGACCAAACCTCTATATTGCTGAAAAAATATCTGGCAACCATTTTAAAATTGCAGGTGGAGCACCTGATATGGAAGTTTCCTGGATGGTTACAGGAATTCGTGATGATGCTTATGCCCGGAGCAATCCTATTGAAGTAGAAGTACAAAAAGATGACCTGGAACAAGGTAAGTACATTTTTCCTGAAGGCTTTGGTCATTCTAGCGAAATGAAAATTGATTACAATGAGAGAGAAATACAGATCAAACAAGTTGAACGAAATAAAGAAGAATTTAAACGACTTGAAGTAGAAGAGTCTAGAAGAAAAGAGATTGAATCTAGAGAATTATTAAACATAAATAATAGAGGTAACAGATGAAAAAAATGATTTTTATTATAGTATTATTTTTTATTACCAATGCTTTTTCACAGGTTAGTAGTAATTATTCATTGACAAATTCTGCTTTTACCATATGCGGTGGTATGAATTCATCAGCAAGTTACTCACTGCAATCTGCAGTCGGTCAATCAACTCCAGTTGGGATGTTAACCAGTAGTAATTATTATCTGGAAGCAGGATTTTTTCATACTGAAACCACAACACCCAATGCCATTGAAGAAATCATAGAAATTCCTGAAAAATTCCAATTGGATAAAAACTACCCAAATCCTTTCAATCCAACTACAGCAATCCAGTTTCAATTACCAAAGAATAGAATAGTTAAGATTGAAGTCTATGATTTAATGGGTAAAAAAGTCAAAACCCTGGTAAATAAACAATATGAAGCGGGAATTCATCAGGTTATTATGGATGCCTCACAACTTGCCAGTGGGACATATTTTTACACGATACAAGCAGGGAATGATCTCGCTACAGGAAAATGTTTGTTGCTGAAGTAAGGTTGGTAATTTGTAATTGGGAAAAATAGCCCAAGACCTTCCGAATGGTTAAAAACCTTCGGAATGGTTGTATTTGAAGTGAGTATTTAAAACTTAATTCTGGAAGAAAAATTTTTCTGTACAAAAGCACTACCATTCCAAAGGTTTATCGACCATTTGGAAGGTGATTTAAGTGTAGGACAATTTTATAAATTGTTTAATGATTTACCTGGTAGGGAAAATCGTTAATAAAAAAAATTGAAAAACCAGAAGTAAGGATTTATCAAATTTTCCTACCGGAAAATTTGATATACAAGTTGCAAACTTGTTCTACAATAATTTGATGTAGGAAACTCGAGTATCAAGCGTCAAGTAACTAGTAATTAAAGTTTATACATCTTTCCCTGGAGTTGGTGCTTGTAGCGGATGCGAATCTTCATCATGAATTCATAGTAATATTCATGCTTGAAATCCAGAAATGCCCAGGGATAGGGATTGAATTTACCTTTGGAATAATGGAGAGCAGGATCCGCCCAAATTCCTTTGCCGATGTAGATTTTGTTTGCACAATATTTTGCTGAACCTAAAACTACTTTATTAAAATCCATGTATCCAATGTCAAGATTCACTTTTCTGTTTCCGTCAATAGCCAATTCATCTTCGATGTCATTGCACATCAGTTTTGCATCAGCCAGGTAAAGTGGATTTTCCAGTTTGAGCAGAGAAAAAATCCTGCGATAGATTTTCTCACCCATTTCGTTTTCATAATAGTCAGTACCACCAAAAGTATAGTCTTCACTCATAAGATCAATTTCAGAGAATTTATCTTCGACAATTTTAAAGGCTTTTTGCAGTATTTCTTCATCAGAATGTAGTGCCCCAATAAAATATTTAACTGGTGTGACTTCTTGTGGTTTCATGGTTTTGATCCTTGATGCTTGAAACTTGATACTGGATACTTCATCATTGGAAATTCCGTGCTTGATATTTGATATTCATTATCTTTCAACTTTAGTTCACTTATAACTTAAAACTTTAGTCACTTCTTCTACTCCACCCAACCCGGCACTCTGAATCCAAGTTCTTTATCATGATGCAGATTATCGTTTAACGCATCTTTGGCTTTTTGAATGATTTCTCGAGGAATACCAAAATGTTCATTGATTACAAAAGAAAGATCCTCATTGAACTTCCCTTTAATCTTTTGGGTAGTAGATTCTTTTTTCAGGTAATTGTTGTGAATGTAAAGGAATTCTTCATCGGTTTTTCGCGAGAGGCAGATGCCATGCATGGTCATCCAATGAAAAGACTGATTCCAGTACTTCACATATTCAGTAAAGTCCACAGCCCGATTCTCAAAGGAATATCGCCAGATTTTATTTCCTGATTTGAATGTATATAACGTAAATCGATTTGGACGCTCTTCCGGTTCTAAAAATACAGAATCCATACTCAGTTGCAATTGGTCTATTCTGAGTGGATATTTCAACAGATAACCTGGATCGAGCAGATATTGTCCATTCTGAAAATTCATCCGCAAAGCAGTATGAGAATTGTCTCCGGATTTCATATCTGCCAGGATAAAATCTGTATCATAATTGAAGTAATCCATGATCTTTTTCAGATAAAGTGTCAGGGAGAAGCAGGTTCCACCAAGACGAAAGTTCTCATAATCTTCGATGATATTTCCCGGATCTCTATAAATCGGATTATCAAAATTTTTATGAAGTAGGAGAATTTTGCTGAGATTTTCATATGGAAAAAGTGAAAAACTTCTAAGGATTTTACTCACATGATCCAGAGACTGATTTTCTTTGGGAATGTCGAACATATTGATAAAATGTTCAACCTCAATGGAAAAATTATTATGTTCCAGTGATTCTATCATCAGGCGTTAGTATACTTCTTTAAATTTAGATAATCAAGATAGTATAGCACTTTCAAAGAAATTGAATTGGTTTGTGGTGAATCGAAAGTATCTCTAAAGTTTTGAAATGGATTGTAAATAACTTCGTCTCCAAATAGTGAGATTGCATTTTTCCAAACCAATGACAATTCACTTCCGGGAGCAAAATTCCAATTGTATACCATATCAATGTTGAATGCATTGAAATTGATATTTGGATTTTCTGAATATTCATCAGTATCTTGCAAGTAGCCATTATCCTGGAGTGTAAAAAAATTATCATATTTTGCTGAAGACCAGTAATGTCTCAATCGGAAGTTTAATGATGATTTTCCGGTAAACATGTAATTGGATTCAATTGTGTTTGTCAATGACTTAACATTTCTACGTCCAAAGAAAATAATGTCATTATCATCCATGTAATCAACATAGCCATAATCATTTAGATCATTATTTATTCGAACGGAATAGTGCATATTGAATTGATTACTAAATTTTGCACTTTGTGTGATATTAATACTGCTCCAGAGTTGATCACGATTACTGTTATATGTCCTGAAAATTCCACCTCGTAAATTAACAGAATAAAAGTTGTTTCTGTTTGTTCGGAATCCAGAGAAGATACTGTAACCCTTTGGCTTCTTAAAATATCTGTCATCTACACGGGGTTCTGCAAAATTATTTCTCTCTAAAGGCATCCATTCAAGATTTATCCAGGCTCTGTTATGATTTTTTAAACTTACAAATATTTCATAACCCAAATTGAAAGACATGTATTTTTTTGGATGAAATTGTTCGTCATATTTTATAGAAAACTTATTGTACATACTATTAAAAAACGAGAATGGCTTAAGAGTTCTATGTGAAACTTCAACTTCATGATTGATCCTGTTGTTCTGTCGCAAAAATCCCATATCATTGGGATCGTAAGTATCAGAAATAGCACTGTAATCATATTGATATTGTAATGCTCCATTGGTTTTTCCTGCTAGCAGAGAATATTTGAATCCCTGGTCCAAATCACCGTATTCTCGCTGGTTGGATACTGCACCATTTCCACGTAATGAATAGAGCAGATTGCTACTGAAAAATCTAAATTCAGTGGCTACAACATCAGCCATATAATCACTGCTATACATATTGGAATTTGCCAAACTGATGTAAGAATTATTTTTCAAAGATTGGTCAAAAACAGTGAGGTTGTAATTGGTAAAGTCCTGAGTTTTGTATTTGTGACTTTCTCCAGACAATGTATCTTCGATTGTGGAATAGGCGGCTTTTGTCATTGCATTGAAAACACCGACTCCCAATCCACCTTGGGTTCTGCCGGAAAGTTTTGTAGCATTGATTAGTTGAGTTTTATCTGTTGAAGAAAGTACATCTTCATTTTCTCCAAGATCATCATAAGCATTCCAATATTTTCGTGGACTACTTCCAATTCTTCTGGAGTAAAAAATATTTCCTTTACTGAAAAGTTCAGATGCTTCGGTAAAAAATTGACGTTTCTCGTCGTAGCGAATCTCAAACGGGGAAAGATTGAGCACCTGGTCATCAGCCTGAACCTGTCCAAAATCCGGAATCAATGTCATATCCACAGTAAAACTTTCGTTGATACCAAATTTCATATCCATTCCACCATTGTAACTAGTGCCCTGACCATATTCATTTTTTTCTAAATAACCTGAAACATATGGCATAAAGGATAGACGAAGAGGTGGATCGATTTTATGAAGATTTTTTACTTTGCCGGTTTGTGTCCACCACTGGTCAATGTCATTGCTGACATAATTCCAGGATGACTTCTCTTCGTTTCTTTTAACAGTTCGGTAGAAATTGATACCCCAATTCTGCACATCTTTGCTTGGAAAACGTAAAGCTGAATATGGGATTTTGATTTCTGCAGACCAACCATCGTCAACAATCAATGTTGCACTTTCCCAAACAGAATCAGAACTTTTATCCCGACCTTCCGGTGAATAAACTAAATCTGACTGTACACCAGAGGCTGACACTGAAAAAAAGTAAGAAACCAATCCATCTTCATAGGGTGTAATCTGAATTTCAAAAAGGTCACTGGAAATTCTATCGTAGGAGTCACGATGTCCCAATTCACGGTAAATAGAATCAGGTTGATCAAACATCTTAGCCATTATGTAAATAGCATTGTTATCGTAAGTGGTTTTTACTATTGTAATTTGTGATGGAGCGGAACCATTGTAGGGTCGAATTTGCACAAAATCGGTTAAGGTTGGTAAATCCTGCCATACGAGATCTTCAAAGGATCCATCAATTTTAGGAGCATTGGTTGTTCGGACTGCAGAAGTGACTTTTTCTTGTAGGTGCAGTGCTGTCAATTGACTAAAAATAATAAATGTCAGTAAAAATATTTTTAAAAATTTCATCTCATCTCTCTGTTAAAATAGTCTGATTAACTCGCTAACTAAACGTTACAATCGGCTCATTTTACTATTTCTTTTGAAGGATGATTTTGTACCAAACCATCCTCTTGTAATCGATTTAAATAAACCGTGTAATATGACGAAATTGTCGTGAATTTCCAATAGGAAAATTAGTGAGTTGTATTTAATAAATTGCGACAATAAATTCCCTTCAGAAAAATATTACAAAAGGAGATAGGTTATGAAAAGGATATTGTTGATTGCTGGAGGAGTTGTTCTTACTGCAGTTCTTGTTCTGGTTATTATTGTTGTACAATTTACCAAGGCTTCAGAAGTGATCTCTGAAGGAACACCAATTCCAGATTATCAGGAAGAAAAATCAGCCGTGATGGTGATCGATATTCAGGAATGCACTACAGGTAAATATTCAAGGGAACACTCATATCAAAACCAGTCTTCAGGATTATTTTTTCGAGTTAATGCTGTTATCGAAGAAGCAAAAAGCCGAAGCATTCCCATAATCTATATAAAAAATGAGATTACACATCCTATTATCAACTTCCTAGATAATTCAATGCAAAAAGGCTCGCCTGGAGCTGAATTAGATAGAGGATTAGTGATTGCTTCTAACAATATTTTTTCGAAAGATAAATTGGATGCATTTTCTAATCCGGCTTTGGATGAATTTCTACAACAAGAAAAAATTTCCAAATTGTATGTCACTGGCCTGGATGTGGCATATTGTGTTAAAAGCACAGTTGAGGCAGCATTAAATAGAAAATATGAAATAGTACTTGTTGAAGATGCTATAATCTCTGAGTCTAATGAGTTGAAAAATCGAGCTCTTAAGGAATTAAAAACCTTAGGATGCAAAACCATTTTAGCTGAAGAATTCTAATTCTTTTTATAAATTTTCATTATTGGAATGTATTTTGTACTCTTTTATTATTTTGAATTATTAACAATGGATGAGAATGTGATTAAAAAGGTTTTGATAACCATATTCATAGCAATTTCAATAGTTTGTGCAGATGAGGCAAACAACAAAATTGATTATGCTGGAAAAATTAAAGAATACAGTAATAAGGCATATACTTTTAGGTATTTAGATAGAGATAGTATGGATTGCTATTCAAAACTAGCAATTCAAACTGCAAAAGATAGTAAAGATAAAATATCAATAAGAGATATCTACTATTATATGGGATATATTTATGCTAATGCAGGATATTTGGATTCTGCAGAAACTTTATTGATCTATTCATTAAGGTTGAGTGAAGAACTTGAGGATTTGAATGGAATTGGAAAAGCAAAAAACCAGTTAGGACATTTGTCATGGTTGATAAGCAACCACATGGATGCAAAAAAATATTTTGAAGAAGCAATAGAGATACAACGCAATCTTAACAATTACAGAGAATTAGGGAAAGCACAAAATAATCTTGCAAATATGCATACAAGATGGGGCGATTATAATATTGCGATTAATTTATATATGCAAGCATTAGACAGTTATGTTGAATCAGATTTTACTGAAGGAGTTGCATGGTTACATTTTTCCATGGGAATTTTATATAAACGTATTGGAGAATATGATCAATCTCTTAAATATGTGCAAAATTCGTTAAAAATTTATTCTCAGATTGCATCGAAAACTAATGATAGTACAGGTATTAGATTATGTTATAGTCAGTTAGGGTATTTATTTACTCATCATTTAGATAGTCTTGAATTAGGATTATATTATCAGTTGGAGGCTCTCCGTCTTGCAGAAAAAATTGAAGTGAAAATTGTAATTGCAGATGCATTTGGAGGAGTTGGTCAGACCTATTATAAAATGGAGAAATTGGATCTTGCTGAAAAATATCTTCAAAGGTCTTATGAGTTTAGATTAGAAAAAAATATGAAATCTGGAACAGCCAGTAATTTGAAATTTTTAGGTTATATTGAAAAAGATCGGGGGAATTATCAAAAAGCTGAAGATTATTATGACAGGGCTCTAATCATAGCAAAGGAATTAAAATATAAAAATATTATCAATGATTTGAATATAGCATATTCCAAATTATTCGAGTTGCAGAATCAGCACGATAAAGCACTGAAATATATGCAACAATATGTTGCTTTGAAAGATAGTATTCTCAGTACTGAAATAGCCAATAAGGTAGCGTCGACCCATCTTAAATATGAAATTGATAAAAAGACCCGGGAAAATGATATTCTTGCTCAACAAAATAAGATTCAGGAATTGCTGATTGGACGTGTGAGACTTGTACGAAATTTTATGATTATAATGTTTGTTTTAGCACTATTTGCTATTGTGTTTACATTTTTCTTATACCTTAAACAAAAACAGATTAAAACCCTCAAAGGATTGATCCCGATTTGTGCAAATTGCAAGAATATCCGCAATGATAAAGGGTATTATGAAAAATTAGAAAAGTATATTTCAGACCATACTGAAGCTGATTTTTCTCATGGTATGTGTCCCGATTGTATAAGAAAACTGGAACCAGAACTTTATGAGATTATGAGAGAAAATGGATCTATCGATTGACAAACATCACGTTGTTATCTTGTTTGTATATCTAAACACCACCTTTCACTAAGGATTCTTTAAAAAACTCTCAATATATCCTACAAAATTCTCCATATCACAACCTGCAACAAGATGGCCACATTCGTTAGAAATGACAATCAATTCTGATCCAGAAATTTCAGCGAGTTTTATTGCCGGTTGAGGATTGACAATTTGGTCTGAATCTGAAACAATGATTAGCATTTCAGCCTTGATATTTTTGGCAGTTTCTTCCAATGAATTGTTGAAATCCTTGGTTATGTCATGTTGCAACATTGCATTGATTTGGCTGAGACGATTATCGATTCCATAAGGTCTGGAGATATCGGCTTTAAACTTTTTGTAGTATTCATCAAACTCAGAAGATTCAATATCTCTTGATATATAGTTTTGTGATCTTGCTACAAAAGATGTTAGGATGTTCATTATTCTTTGAGTTTCACCTTCTGGGATTTCATATTGCTGATGTAATGTTATGATGTCCTTTTCCATGTTGAGCCACATCTTGTCTGATGATGTTCGTTGAGGTGAACATACATAAGTCACTGCCTTGTCCATAAAATTCGGATAGTCTACCAACCACTGGAAGACCTGAAAACTTCCCATGGAACCTCCTACAATAGCGTAGAGATGATTGATCTTCAAATGTTTCGTCAACATAATATGCTGAGTTTTTACCATATCACGGATAGAAAATGTTGGTAATTCACTTGCATAATTTGATGGAGATGTGGATATACCATTCCCTAGAGCATCTACACAAATGATCATGAACTTGTCTCGGTTGATAAAATTGTGTTTCTCTATCAAACTAACCAGATGTTTCGATAAACCACCAAACCAGGTTGGAAACATGATTATATTTGAGGAATCAGCATTTGCTTCACCAATGATGCTGTATCCAATTTTGCAATCTTTGATGATTTCCCCGGATTCCAATATCAGATCACCAATTTCCGTAAATTGTTGAGGTACTTCTGCAAATAAAAAGGTTGAAAATGCAATTAGTATGATGATGAAATATTTTCTCATTTTGTTTCCTCAAAGAAATATTCAATGAATCCTGTCAAATGTTTAATTGCTGGTTCGATCAATTTTTCATTTGCTTCGAAATCTCCGGTATGACCAACACCTTTTCCTGCTGCACCAACACGGACATAGAGGCCAGGAACCTTATCCAAATAAAATGAAAAATCATCTGCCCCCATGGATGGCTTAGGCAGGATAATCAGATCCTGTCTGTCATTCTTGTGAAAATAATCGATGAATATTTCAACCAATTTTGAATCATTTACAGCAACAGGACAAGTGGTAGGAAAGTTGACATCAATTACCATATCATGTATTCGTGCAAAATTTTTTGAAAATTTTAATATCAATTCTTTTGACTTCTGAAGAATTTCATTAGAATGTGTTCGAAGTGTTCCGCCTAATTCCATAGATTGAGGAATGGCATTTTGTACATGTCCACCTGCGATTTTTCCAAATGCGAAGGAAACAGTTTCCCTGGGATCTATTTTGTTTTTGATGAAAGAGTGAATCTGAGTAACATATTCACAACTTGTAAGAATCAGGTCTACAGATTGGTCTGGTCTGGACGTGTGTCCACCTGGTCCTTTCAGGCAAATTTCAACTGTTGTATTGGAGCCATTGGATGCTTCTTTGGTTAGTAAAAATTTTCCAACAACATCTTCTTGAATAACGTGCGTACCTAGAATCGCAACTGCATCATCCCAGATTTCCTCCTTGATCACTTCTGCAGCACCTGTGGGTGAGGCTTCTTCAGCAGGCTGGAAAATCACACGCAGTTTGCCCTGCAATTTATCCGGAAACAGTTGGAAATATCGCAATAGTCCCATTCCGATTACAGTATGAAAATCGTGGCCGCAAGCATGCATGACTCCTTCAATGATGGAACAGTTCTCGTGGGTTTTATTTTCAATAATTGGTAAAGCATCGATATCAGAGCGATATAATAAGGTCTTTCCGTGACCAACTTCTGCAAATCCACCAGTTGCCATATTTTTGAAGGAGTGAAAATCAATTCCCCAATTCTCCAAAGTGTTTTTAATTAACTTAGTGGTTTTGAATTCTTTATAAGATAATTCAGGTTCACGGTGAAGTTGTTGCCTGATCAATGTTATTTCATTGATTATTTCATTAAATTTTGTTTTCATGGTTATCCATTAATTTTGATTATACAGAATAGTACAAATGTTGTCCTGTAGATTGTTGATTGCACTTGTGGGAACAGGATAATGGTTGGCAATTACAGAAAAAACATAGGTTTTTCCATTTTGTGCCTCTACAAATCCAGATAATGCACGAACATGACCGACATATCCGGTTTTCGCAAAAACATGTCCTTTTGCATTACTTCCTTTGAGACGATTTTTTACTGTGCCATCAACGCCGCCAACTGGAAGAGATTCTTTGAATATTTCCCAGTTTTTACTAGTGTACATGTATTTGAGGATTGAGGCTATCTGGTTAACAGTTACCAAGTTGTGGCGGGACAGGCCGGAGCCGTCTTTGATAAACATTCTATCTGTATCAATACCGATTGAGGATAAAAATTCTTTTTCGACTTTAATGCCATCTTTGGTTGTGATTTTACCGGATCGATCCATAGTTTTTAGGATGGTTTCTGCATAGTAATTGTTACTGATTTTGTTGATGTTGTTCACAATGTCACTCATTGGGACAGATTCGTGAGTGAATAACAATGTCATTTCGCTATAATCGTTATCTTTATTGCAGGATGTATATTCCTCATAGGAAATTCCCTGGTTTATTAAAACTTGAGAAAATGCTGAAAGAAGATAATCTGCCGGATCTGGAGTTGTAGACCATTTGATCATTTTACCATCAATAGGAAGTTGTCCTGTAACCAACAGTTTATCAGAAAGATAATCTCTGTAAAAGTCATATTTGGATGAAGAGTCTGTGGGTACTGTTATCATTTGATTGTCCAGTTCAAGGTAGTTTTCAACAGGAGATTGGATGATTTTCACTGGATCACCGATTTTTTCTCCTGGAAGGAAAGTCATATCTACACAATTGTCGTTGAAAGAAAGTCCATAAGTTTTTGCACAATAATAATAGGGGAGATCTTCCTTTTCCCAACCATATCCAATTCCATGATCAGCATAGATTGAATGGTCACCGAAGATTTTGCCATTGATTTTTTTGACTCCCATTTCACTAAGTTTTTCTGCCCAAAGAATCAGTGCAGAATCAGCTTTGTCACCAAAATATCTTGCAGTAATTGATGGATCGCCTGAACCTTGAATATAGAGATTTCCAATAAGGACACCATCAGAGATTTCTCCATCTGTATAAATGTTTGTTTTGTAAGTAAAATCTGGTCCCAATGTACTAAGAACTGAGGCTGTTGTGACGATTTTCATATTGGATGCAGGCATCAGGAGTTTATGCTCGTTTTGTGAGTAAACCACTTTGCCAGTTCCCAATTCCTCAACATATACACCAATTATAGCCTGAGCAAGAGACGGATTTGCTAGCAAATGCTCGATCTGTTGAATTGATGTCATTTCCTGCATTTTTGGAGTAATATGTGTCGATGTTCCTTGTGTGCAACTGCTTAATAGAAGTAATGTAATAATTAAGAAGGTAAGAAAAATGGTTTTAAGTTTCATTGCTGGTTCCTTTTTATTCAACATAGTTTTTTGCTTGTAGGTTATAAAATTCATCAATTTTATCAAAAATAGATTGTTCAAAGTTGAAGTATTTTTTTGTTTTTCTGGATTCTTGAAGATTGAGATAGGTTTTGAAAAAATAGACTGGACCATTTTGCAGACATTTAATCAATTCATCTCTACCAATTTGTTTGTCAATAGTCCTTGCCATCAAGAAACCAAGTCCTGAAAATAATCCATTTTCTCCCATTGTAAACATTTTGACAGATTTGAGGTATTGTGGCTTTTTATCAGAGTAGGTGTATTGCTGGATTTGTTCCAGAGCACCATTACTTTCTTTCGCTTTGGATGAGAAATCATAATGTGGTGGAACACCTCCGATATAATTTGACAAACCTTCTGTATAGATGAAGGATAATGTTTTGTAATATTCATTATCTTTTTCATTCTCGAAATTTGGTTCAATGGTTTTAGTTTCCTTGCCAAGTTTTTTCAATATTTGTAGAAATACTTCTCGACGTAGAGAAGTAGTATAGGATTTGAAATCATCCTTGATATGAACAATATTTGCACCAATACCTTCTTTACTGCTCCAGGTTTTCTGACCAAAATTTACTGCTAAATCAACTTTTTGTATGTGGTGAAAATCTTTTGGAATAAAATTATCTAGTTTAGCCAGAATGCGATCTTCAAATAACTGTTTGTTATTTTCTATATTATCAATGAGTTTCTGATAATTTTCATGATTTGTGTTCAACTCTGCAAATCCGAAATTATTGGCAGGATTCATCCAGTTCCATAATTGGTATATTGGTTCAGATTTAGTTGAAGTTTCGAGGAAATTGGCATAAGATTCTGAGGTGATAATTGGTTCTGTAAATTTCGAATCTTTCGATCTGCAAGCCAACATATTGTCAATATCTTTACCATTAGTAATTTCCATTATTACTTTTTTGCTGAGTTTTGATTTATTGTAAAGATCTAAAATATTTTGGATTGTTTTTGTGTTTATCTCAAGATCAAGATTTGAGCCTTTTCGTTCGATTTTTG
>Ga0209692_10002604_pt1 | contig 19152 bp, 17 predicted proteins | sample tdDd472_FD_187129 | JGI IMG/M metagenome (GOLD analysis project Ga0209692, IMG submission 187129) | Marine sediment microbial communities from the Atlantic coast under amendment with organic carbon and nitrate - tdDd47.2 (SPAdes)... | ecosystem: Environmental > Aquatic > Marine > Coastal >...
AACGCATTGATTACCTTAAAAACTTTGGGTTTGCCAACGAAACGACGGTTACCGCACCTGGAATAAACTCCAAAATGAATGAAATGCAATCTGCCCTGGGGCTTTTGCAACTCAAACATTACGATTTCAATATTGCGAAACGTAAAGAAATTGCTCAAACTTACCGCAAAGCCCTTGAAAATGTAAAAGGGATTCGATTAATACCGGAAAATGAATTGACAACCGACTACAATTATCCTTATTTTCCTGTATTTATAGATGATGAGTTTGGTATGTCGAGAGATGAATTGTATAATCATCTGAAAAATAATAATATTTATGGACGGCGTTATTTTTATCCACTTATCAGTGAGTTTCCTATGTATAAAGAATTGGATTCAGCAAGGCCTGAAAGGTTGAAAACAGCAAAAAACAATGCGGAAAGTGTAATTTGTTTGCCGATTTTTTCGGATTTAGATATTAAGGATGCTGTTAGAATTTGTAAATTTTTAAAAAGATAATCCATGAATTCTTTTTTGACAAAAGAAGAGGTTTTTAAAATTGGATTTAAATCCTTCGGTGAAAATGTTTTAATTAGCCAATTTGCCAGGTTCTATTCACCTGAAAAAATATCAATTGGTAATAATGTAAGAATAGATGATTTTAGTATTCTTTCTGGAAATATAAAGCTTGGCGACTACATACATATTTCAGCTTTTAATGCTTTATATGGTAAGTTTGGAATTGAGTTAGAGAGTTATTCAGGGCTTTCACCTAGATGTTCTATTTTCAGTGCATCTGACGATTTTTCAGGAGAATATTTGATTGGTCCAATGATTCAATCTCACCTTACAAATGTTACTGGAGGTAAAGTTAAGTTAGAAAAGTATTCCCAATTGGGAGCTGGATGTATTGTTTTACCAGATATTACTATCGGTGAAGGTGTTTCTGTTGGTGCAATGTCTTTAGTAAATAAAGATTTAAAATCATGGAAAATATACAAAGGAATACCTGCAAAGTATTATAAAAATAGGAGGAAATCACTTTTAAATCTACTTTAAAATGCATAATAAAAAATTAGTAAGTGTTTGCATGATTACATATAATCATGAAAAATATATAAAAGATGCAATCGAAGGTGTTTTAATGCAAAAAACAAACTTTCCTATAGAACTAATTATCGGAGAAGATTGTAGTAATGATTATACCAGAAATATTGTGAAGGAGTATGAAACTAATTATCCTGAAATAATATATGCCCAATATCCAAGTACAAACAGAGGCATGATAATTAATTTTTTTACTGTTTTACAATCAGCGAAAGGCAAATACATCGCCCTCTGCGAAGGCGACGACTACTGGACCGACCCCTACAAACTTCAAAAGCAGGTGGATTTTTTGGAACACAATCCTGAGTATAGTATGTGTGCACACAATGCAATTGTGGATTTTGAAGACGATGAAAGTAGAACTCATTTTTTTAATACTGCCAATCAAAAATCTATAATTACTACTGAAGACTTAATTGAAAAGTGGTCATTTGCAACAGCATCAATGCTTTTCTTGGCATCGTTAAAACCAAATATGCCCAATGATATATCATCAAGAATTTATAATGGAGATTTATTTTTAGCTTTAATGGTATCTTTACACGGTCCGATTAAATATATACCGCATGTAATGTCCGTATATCGTAGAAGCAAATATGCAACTATGAATAAAAGTTTCAGAAAGCCTGGCAAAGACTATAACAGAAACTATATTATAGATAAGAGGATAGAATTGCTAAATATTTTTGATAGTCTTACAAAAGGCAACTACACCAACCAAATTGAAGGTAGAATAAAACAATTAAGAAAATCCAGAAAAAGAGCTGAGCTATATTACCGTTTCCCAATTATTAAATACTTGCGACCAAAAAAGATCTTTGAATTTCTAATGAGGAGCTTGTTTAAATCCTAGTAAGTATAAACTAAGTTTAAATCTCATGCTACAGAGAATAATAATAATTTTTAAACAAATAGTAGGTATGTGATGAATTATAGTTTTGTTTCGCACATATTTAAAATTCTAATTTTAAAATAATCAACAAATATGAAGAATCCAATTTATTTGATAAATAGGCTAAAAGAAAGGCTAAGCGGAGAACACTCTATAACATTAAGTCAAGCAATTCTTATGGTTATCTCTAGTAAATGGAAGAGAATATTTTACTCATTTACCGCATTATATGGAAAAACAAAACTTCGCTTATGGGGAGCGTCTGTAGGTAAAAAATTTAAACTGCAGGGGTTTCTTGTTTTGGAAACATATGGACGGATTGTTATCGGAGATAATGTTCGTATTAATTCTGGGCCTTTACACGTTGGTGGCAGTGACCGCCGCACTGCATTTCGTGTCGGAAGGAAGGGCGTTTTAACCTTGAAAGATGGTGCAGGTATGACTAATAGCACGATTAGCTGTTCTAATTCTGTTACGATTGGCGAGAATGTTTTGATAGGAGGCGGATGTGAAATTTTAGATTCAGATGGTCATCAAACTAATCCATTTGATCGTAATAGTAAAAAGGGGAAAATAAAGAATTCCCCTATCGTTATTGAAAAAAATGTTTTTGTAGGTGGGTTAAGTATAATTAAACATGGAGTAACCATCGGAGAAGGTTCGGTAATAGGCACAGGAAGCTTAGTCATTAAAAGTATTCCTCCACATGAAATCTGGGCAGGCGTCCCAGCAAAATTTATAAAAAAAATAGAAAAAAAATCACCCAAAGATTAATAAATATAATTACATCGGTTGATAAGCCAAAAGGACTTAACTCTGACCATCACCTTTTTTATAGATTCTCACTCAAAAGGAAATCTCAGCTAGTTTATAGCCTAATAAAACTTGTATAACAATTTTATGATTAAACGCGAAGTATCCAGGGCCAACCATTTTCTGAATTACCTAATCACCTATTTTGCTATTGCATTTAGCGGAATTCCCTTTTTTGAAGAGAATAGAGTAGCTCGTTTAGTTTTCCTAAGTATTTTAATTTTGGTCTTTTTTTTTAAAAAAAAGATATTTGATGGTAAAATTATACTTCTGGCTTTTGCTTTTAGTATTATTGAAATAATTCAAATATTTTTATGGGGAGGGGCATTGTTTTCCATTATTACATCCATTTCATTTCTAATCATTTTACCCTATCTAATTCTAAAGATTACCGGCATCAAGTTTTTACAATATTTTTACAATATTTTATTTGTTTATGCGCTAATAAGTTTGTTTTTTTGGACTGCATCAAATTTCCTTCCTGGATTTCATGATTTTACATATTATCTGGCAGGGGTTTTAAAACCTTATACTCCTCATAAAATTACGGAATCATTTATACTATATACATATGAATCAGCTCAAGAATATGGTTTTTATCGAAATCCTGGTCCTTTTCATGAACCTGGAGCTTTTGGTGTTTTCTTAGTCTTAGCAATTGTAATCAATTTTAACAGAACTAGATCTTTTGTAAACAAAAAGAACATTGTATTTTTCATAGCCGCGATAACTACTTTTTCAACAGCAACTTATTTAAGTATAATTGTTCTTTTAATTTTAACAAACCTTTTTATAGTAAGAAAAAGAAGAATAATTCTTATTCTTCTTTTCCCCATTCTAGTTTATCTTGCATTCATCTCTTATAATAATATCGATTTTTTAGGGAGTAAAATTAGTCAACAATATGATGAACAGTCAGAAGTCTCTTTAACAACGCCAACTAGTGGTAGAATTCTTGGGGCTCGAAAAGCCCTTGTTGCAATATCAAATTATCCAATCTTTGGAAGAGGATTAATATCTGCAACACAAGCTGAATATTCTGAACCAGATGCTGCCGGATACGGATGGATAACCTGGATTAGTAAAATAGGATTACCACTTGGGATCTTATACATGTTTTATTTTTACAAAACTTTAAAAAGATATACCCTATTCTATGGCAGAGATAAGAAATTTGCAATTATTGCATTCATTAGTCTGCTAATAGTGCTTGCCGGCCAGAAGCATTTTAGTTCAATAATCTTTTTTATGATTTTTTTAATCGCCTATATCTCTAAAAACTCAAGTGTAAAAAAATATTATTATCCCAGACTTACCGCATGGACAATAGAGTGAAAAATCCTTCATCCTTAGTTGTTCAGGATTTAATGATAAAAGTAGTACCGATTTCTTAAGATTACTTATTTAAAAAACCCTTTGGGGAAAAATTTATATTTTGGCGTTGGTGTTCACGGAAGCGACGAGTTACTTAATTTCTTGAAAAACAGGTATTAATGAACATACATATATTCGGTTAGGGAAAGTAATAATTGAAGATGGTGTATTTATTGGAATAAATGTGATCATTTTAAAAGGTTTAAAAATTGTTAAAAGAAATATAAATAATTAATGAATATAGTTTTTATTACAGAGTTTAATATTGAATGTTTGTCAGGAGCTTCATTTATTCGAATAAGTGAATTAGCAAAAGCATTTGCAAAAGAAGGTCATATTGTATACTTAACTAGTTTAAATTCTAATAACTACGAGTTAGTGAAAACTGCAAATATTCACTCTTCCCATTTGAATATTGTTGGTAAAGGTAATTTTACACGGAAAAATTATTTTATAGATAAATATTTTAATCTGTCTTTTAGATATGCTCAATTAAAGCAAATCGTTAAATATTTTGATTCAAAAGATACAATTTTTATTGTCTACAATTTTTTTTCGACCTATTTTGAAGAGAGAAAATATAATAGATATCTGAAAAGGAAAGGCTTTAGAATAATTGCAGAAAAAAACGAATTAAGCTTTGGTATTGCATTGAATCAAAAAGCATCAAAAAACATTAGATTTTTCCCATCATTGATTATTAAAATGCTAAATATTGCCAATGGTTTTTTAACAGACAGGCTCATAAAAAGTTATGATGGAGTAATTGCTATCTCGAAGTATTTTGAAGAAAATGCTAGAAAGCATAAAGTTCCAGTTATTCGAATACCCATATTATATCCAAAATTTTCAACCAATATAATTGTTTCAAAGAAAAGCCCTTTTAAAATAGGATATTTTGGGACACTATCTCCCAAAAGAGATCTAATTATGGAGCTGATAAGGGCTATTGAAATTCTTATTTTAAGAAAGGAAAAAGTTGAACTATCTATAACAGGTAATGCTAGTAGCCAAAATATAAAAATCATCCAATCGACTATTAAAAAAAGAAATTTAGAGAATAATGTTTTTTTTCATGGATATTTACCAATGGAGCAACTTACCGAACTCCAGATTAAACAAGATTTATTGGTCGTATTGCGAAGCAAAACCTTACAAGGCAGGGCAACGTTTGCTACTAAATTGGCAAATTATATGCATTTAGGGAAAATAGTTTTAGCATCTGATATTGGTGATAACAGTCTATTTATAAATGACCATATAGATGGTTTTTTAATTGATGGAAGTGAGCCGCATATAATTGCTGAGAAAATACTTGAAATTAAAAATTTAAGTCTGGAAAAACAAAAAACAATTGCTAATAAAGCCCGTGATAACGCAATGCGCTCATTTTATTATGCAAACTATTCTGGAGCACTAAGTCAGTTTTTGAATTCGTTAAAAAATTATGATACCCAATGAGCAAAAAGCATGTCCAATTTCATGGTATTGTTTCAAATGCCGAGGCTAAAAACAGCAGCAGAATCAGGATCTATTGGTTCTATTAAGACCTAAAAATATTCAAACAAATTTTGGGTTTTCTACAAAACTGGCAGAATATGATTACTCGAATGTTCCAATATTATTGACAGATATAAGCGATAATTGTATGTCCTTAAAAGATGAAAAAGATGCGTTTTATACAACGTACGACCCAAAACATATCGCAAGTAAGATTAATTACATCTATAATATAGATAAAGAATCAAGAGATAAAGCAACCGAAAAAGCAAGACATATAGCCACAAACCAATTTTCTGTTTATAGCTATTCTAGTAAACTTCGAGCTTTTTTAGGATTAAAAAATAAGTTAATTAATTAATAAGAAAGATGAGTTCAAAAGTAATTCATTTGATATCCTCAATGTCTTTTGGTGGCAGAGAGAGGCAGTTGGCAAATATTTTAAAAACATTTCCAGAACATAAAGCAATAGTTCTTAACTATAAAGAACATGATTATATCAGTGATTATGATTTAAAGAATGTTGAATATATAAAAGCTAAAGGGTTTAGAAATAGAGTAAAATCAATACATAATATTGTGAAAAGAGAAAAAGCTCAAATTATTTGGAGCTGGGGAGTTATCGAAGTTGTAATCGGATTAACTTTTATGTTTGACCGAAGGGTTAAGCATGTTAATGGAAGTATAAGGCATGGAATATTACGTATAAATAAAAAACAAATTTCCAGGCTTATAATGCTACATTTATCGAAATATAGAGTCGCAAATTCCAGAGCAGGATTGAAAGCTAATTTTTTGCAAAGGGGATTTGTTTTAAATAATGGAATTGATGACCGTTTCTTCACTACAGAAGAGAGAATAAAAAGCAAAAACACAGAAATAAAAAATAGATCCTTACAGCTTGTTTCAGTCGCTAATTTTGTTCCATATAAAGATTATTTTACCATTCTAAGTTCATTGAAAAAGCTCAAAGACCAAGGGTATACTTTTTATTATAACGTGATCGGTAAAGGACCAATGAAAGAACGCATACAACAGGAGGTTAATAAACTTGGTTTAGATAAAGAAGTTCATTTGCTAGGTCAAAGATCAGATGTTGAGTCTATTTTAAAAGAGTCTGATATATTTATTCATTCTTCAAGAGGTGAAGGATTGTCAAATGCAATAATGGAAGCCATGGCTTCTGGCTTACCTTGTATTGCTACATCTACTGGTGGGACACCAGAGTTACTTCCGAAAGAACAGCTTTTTTCATTTCAGGATCATAACAAATTATACGAATTACTGAAAATCTATTTCGATTCAAGAACCCAAATATATGATGTTGGATTACAAATGTACTTGAAGGCAAAAGAAAAGTATTCAATCAAAAGCATGACATCTCAATATGAGAAAATAATTGAAAATATAAAGTGATTAAAAAAATATATAGTCAGATAAGGAAAGTTTTACCCAGAGATTTTAATGGTTTTATAACTAAAACTCTTTTTTCTTTTGGAGTTAAGCCAACTACTCAAAAAGTCAAATCTCCACTTAAGAAAGGAGCGGTTGTTTTTTCAGCAGATTTTGAAATGGCTTGGGCTTTTAGATATTCGAAAAAACAGGCTGAAAATGCTGAAAATAAAGGTGTCGAAGAACGGAATAATGTGCCATTTTTTATTAAACTATTTGAAGAATATAATATTCCAATTACCTGGGCAACTGTAGGTCATTTATTTCTTAAAGAATGTAATTCAGAAAATAGTACAGCTCACGCTGAAATGCCAAGACCTGAATATTTTGAAAATAAGAATTGGTTGTTTGAGAAAGGAGATTGGTATGACCATGATCCTTGTACTAACTTTGAAAAAGATCCAGCCTGGTATGCTCCTGACTTGATCGAAATGATAAAGAACTCACCAGTGCAGCATGAATTTGGTTGTCATACTTTCTCACATATTGATATGACATATAAGAACTGCACTAAAGAGATTGCAAATAAAGAGATTTTGAAATGTAAAGAGCTAGCTGAACAGGATGGCGTTTTATTAAAGTCAATGGTGTTCCCTGGTGGTACTTTAGGTAATTTTGAAGTATTAAAAGAAAATGGTTTTACAAACTACAGGAAACCATTGGGCTATGACGTAGGCCTTCCGATTAAAGATAAATATAGTCTGTGGGCTATTCCAAGTTCAACGGGACTCGATAAAACCCAATATAATTGGAGTAAGACGATATATATAAAACACATCAAGGCCTTTTTAAAAAAGGCAGCCCGTAAAAAAATGGTAGTGCACTTTTGGTTTCATCCTTCAATGGATAAATGGTATCTGGAGAATGTGTTTCCAGAAATTCTCAGAATTGCAGATCAATACAGAGAAATGGGCAGAATTGATGTCTTAACTATGCATCAGGTGGCAGAAAGGATGGAAAAGTGATTAATTTCCTTCTTAAAATACCTTTGGAAGAATCGTTTGATTTATTGCCAAACCACTTTCTTCAGAAACCTGATAGTTTACTTAAAATAGAATTGGGGTTAAACATATTGTTTTTGTGGGGTGATCCTATTATTTCTGATCAAGGACGAAAGGAATTGGAGCAAAATTTTAGTTCAGAAATAATCCTGAATAAAATAGCAGGTCATTTCTATTATTTACATTATAACAAATCAGAAAAAGCAATTACTATTGGCAATTCTCTTTTTGGAATACTACCGATCTATTACAAAAAAGAAAGTAGGGACTTATTTGTATCAAATAAGATAGATTTGTTTATTGGCAAAGGTGTGAATACTTTTAATCCAAGGTTTATATTAGAAAATATTCTGTTTAATTATCCACTTTTTAATATAACCACTTTTAATGAGGTTAAATTGTTACCTGTAAATAGCAGCCTGCTAATTGATAAGGGTAATTATTTCGTTCACAATAACTTCAATATAGAAGATCTATTCGTTCAAAAACCTTTAAGCAAAAGAAAGAGTTTGAATCGAATTGTTGATACATTTATTGATGCATCCGAAAAATACTTTCCAGAAGAATTCTACTATGCTTCGTTAACCGGTGGTTTCGATGGTAGAACACTCGTTGCAAAAGGCCTTTCAAAAGGTAAAAATTTCAACACATATGGTTTTGGCTCTGAAGAATCTCAAGATGTTATTATAGGAAAAAAGTTGGCCAATGCAGTAGGTTTAAAATATCATCATTTCAATCTAGATTCAAACTATATTGAAAAATACAGCCTTGAGAATGGTCTGGAATTTATTAAAAACGCAGGCGGAACAGCAGGTTTTGCCAGAGCTCATTATCAATATGCAACCTACATAATTTCTGAAGAATCAGAAATTATGATAACAGGAAATTTTGGAAGCGAGATATTTCGAGCGTCACACATTGCGGGAGCTGTAATAAGCCCAAACTTATATCATCTTTTTAACGCCAAAAATTTTGACGATGCAATCCAGAAGATTGAAGAATCTCCGGAATGGAAATGGCTTAACAAATCGGAATTTAAAGAAGCGAAAGATTCTCTGTATGAAGAACTAAAATTATTTCCTGCATTTGATAAATCATATGATGATTTAACTAAAAATCAAAAGTTTTATAAGGTTGTTTTTGATGAGGTTTTTAGAAAGTACTTTGGCGCAGAAATGGTAAACCAATTTCAGGTAATCAAAAATCGAACCCCTTTTTTAGACCGTGATTTTTTAAGTACAATTCTTAACTCAGAGTTTGCAGGTTTATACTCAGACTTTTTCACACATAACCCTTTGAAACGATTTAAAGGTCAAGTTGTCTATGCAAATGTTCTTAAAAGAACCAATCCTACACTGTTTAAAATGATGACTGATAAAAGTTACAGACCTTCAGATATATTAGGTTTTAAGGGGAAATTTAGACTTGCTCATTCCTTTGCGAATAAAAAATTAAAGGGCAATAAAGTGTCTTTGCATGATCCATATAGTGTTCATGGATCTTTCAACCATAATAGAGATTTTTGGAAAAGTCAAAATCCCGATCAACATTTATTTAACACTAATGCATTTAAAGACGGGGATAATTACTCAAATACATATTCAATAGCGTTAAGTCAGGCATGGTGGTACAATCGTATAAAAAAAACACTTTAATATGACTCAATATAAACTAGCCATTTTAAAAAATGAAGACCCATTTGATCATCAACCTTGGGTAGATGCTTGCAATCAATATGTTGGGAAAGTTGATTATAAGGTAATAGATTTAACATTAAATGATTGGGTAGAAAATATTAAAGCATATGATCCGCAAATTTGCTTACTCAAACCTGCCGGGAAAACATCCCTTTTTAGAGCACTCTATCAGGAACGGGTAGATGTTATTGTAAATGATTTGGGTATAAAAACATACCCCACATTTAATGAGCTTAAAATATATGAAAACAAACGTTTTTTTGCATATTGGGCAAAAGCAAATCAGATATCTCATCCCAAAACAGAGGTTTTCTATAGCAAAAATGAAGCATTCAGGTTTATCAATTCATCGAAATACCCTATCGTAGGTAAAATGAATATTGGGGCATCTGGAAATGGTGTTGAAATACTGCACGATTCAGCAAAAGCAATTAAGTATGTTGAAAGGGCTTTTAATGATGGCTTATCTTCAAAAACAGGTCCAAAACTCAAAAAAGGAAAATTACCAAAAAGAGTATGGAGGAAACTAACGCACCCGACAGAATTAAAAAACAGGTTGAGAACATATTCTGAAATTGGCGCCGACAAACAAAAAGGGTTTGTCATTTTTCAGGAATTTGTTCTACATGATTTTGAATGGCGTGTTGTAAGGATAGGAGATTCTTTTTTTGCACATAAAAAAATAAAAGTTGGAGAAAAAGCAAGTGGAGCATTAATTAAGGAATACGATAATCCCCCTCTTGCTTTGTTTGATTATGTAAAAAAACTGACTGATGAATTTAAGTTTCGTTCTGTTGCTGTTGATATTTTTGAATCTGAATCAGGAGAATATTTTGTGAACGAAATTCAATGCATTTTTGGTCAGTCAGACACCTATCAAATGCTTGTAGATGAAAAATCAGGCCGATACATCCATAAGCATAATAAATGGATATTTGAAGCCGGTGACTTTAATCAAAACCAATCATATAATTTACGTTTAGAATATATTCTTTCTCTGCTTATACCAATTTAATATTAAATTGAACCTTATAATATTATGGCATAAGTTGTTCGTTATACAAAAAACCGGGCTAATTAGAACAATAAAAAAATAGACAGAATTTATGCTTTTTAACTCTATTGACTTTGCCATTTTTCTGCCGATTGTTTTTATACTTTATTGGTTTGTGACAAATAAAAACTTGAAACTGCAAAATCTTTTAATAGTAGCAGCAAGTTATTTATTTTATGGCTGGTGGGATTATCGATTTTTATCATTGATACTTTTCAGCACTTTAGTTGATTATTCTGTTGGTCGGAGACTTAGAACAGAAAATAATCAAACGATACGAAAAGTGTTACTTTGGACAAGTATTATTGTAAATCTTGGTTTTCTTGGTTTTTTTAAATATTACAATTTTTTCCTTGATAATTTTATAACCGCTTTTTCATTTTTCGGATCTGAAATAAACGCGAACTCTTTAAATATCATTTTGCCAGTTGGTATTAGCTTTTATACTTTTCAGACTTTAAGCTATTCAATAGATGTTTACAAAAGAAAATTAGAGCCAACGAAAGATTTTATCGCATTCTCTGCATTTGTGAGTTTTTTTCCGCAATTGGTTGCTGGGCCAATCGAAAGAGCAACACATTTACTTCCTCAGTTTTATAAAAAACGTAATTTTGATTACGGAAAAGCAGTTGACGGAATGCGACAAATACTTTGGGGATTATTTAAAAAAATAGTTATAGCAGACAATTGTGCAGAATATGCCAATTTGATTTTCAATAATTCAGCAGACTATTCTGGAAGCACATTGGTTTTAGGTGCATTGTTTTTTACATTCCAAATATATGGAGACTTTTCCGGTTATTCTGATATAGCAATTGGGACTTCACGTTTATTTGGTTTTAATCTAATGCAAAATTTTAACTTTCCTTATTTTTCGAGAGATATTGCCGAATTCTGGAGACGCTGGCATATTTCACTTTCAACTTGGTTCCGAGATTATCTTTATATTCCATTAGGTGGAAGTAGAGGGGGTACTTGGATGAAAGTAAGAAATACATTTACTATTTTTATTGTTAGTGGTTTTTGGCACGGGGCAAATTTGACTTTTTTAATTTGGGGTGCGTTAAATGCTATCTACTTTTTACCTCTCTTGCTTACTAAAAATAATCGCACAAATATAGAGATTGTAGCTCAAGGAAGATCCTTGCCAAACATTAAAGAATTCTCTTTGATGTTACTAACTTTTAGTTTAACTGTTTTTGCATGGATTTTTTTTAGAGCTGAAAATATTGGTCATGCTTTTTTTATTATTAGTCGAATATTTTCTGAATCAATATTTTCCTTTTCTACCTCATGGACTAATGGTTATATAACCATATTACATATTTCTTTAGTTTTAGTTTTTGTATTAATTGAATGGATAAATAGAGAATATGATTTTGTATTACAACGTATTGCGAATTATGTATTTTGGAGAAGGGTAGTATATTTTTTAATTGTCTTTTTGATTCTTTTCACATCAGACTATCATTCAAAACAAGAATTTATTTACTTCCAATTTTAAGATAAATGAAAAAATTCGTTAAAAAATTCGTTAAAATATCTTTAATATTTATTGGTCTCTTTATTATTATAGGATATTCTTTGAAATATCAGTTTGACAAGGATAACTCTGATAAATTTATATGGTTAAGAAATATTAAAAAAACCAATTTCGACTATGCATTTATTGGTTCCTCTCGAACATTAAATATGGTAGATATAAATTTAATTGACTCTATATATGGTACTAATGGAATTAATATTGGAATGGGTGGTTCTGATTTCAGAACTTTGTATATGATTCTATACACTTTTCTTGATATTCAAGAGAATAATATTAATGATTTATATATTCAGGTTGATCCATTTATGTTGTATAAGGATAGTATTTATAATAAACCGAACTATGACTATTACTTTTATTCCTTTATAAATGATAAAAACATCAATAGTTGCTTTCCAAAAAACAATAATGCATTAATATATAAATATTTTCCAATTATAAAGTACATTGAATTTAATAAAGTATATAATCTAACACATTTCATAAGAAGTTTTAACTCTAGTAGTGTATGGGATGAAAGTAAAGGGTCATCGTTAATTTATAATCACCTCCCATTTAAGCCAGTTAACAATCAGATTGATAAACACCATAAAAAACATTTAGTTTTGAATTTCGAAGACAAAGAATTATTAAGTAAAATAATTGGCTTATGTAGAAATTTCAACATTCAACCTACATTTTATTCTGCTCCTATATTTAATTATCAAATAAGCTATAAGCCTTCCTATCCAAAATTTGAAGATGAAATAAATATTTTGTCTGATAGCTTAGATATTAAATATTTGAATTTCATGGAATATAATAACAATAACGAATCTTTTTTTAAGGATATGATTCACACGAATGTTAAGGGCTCAATTGAATTGACTAAAGCAATAATAAAAGCACTAAAACACAACAATGTATATAAAGAACAGGCAGGAGATTTATAAACAGGGGTTGTAGCTCGCTTCAATTTTTGTGTAACTTGCTAGGAAAGTGCGACAAAGTCGCTTAATTTTCATATACTAAACGATAAGATGCATATTTTATTTATTTCCAGTAGTCTTCCCAGCGGCGAACCATCGCCAATCATTGCAAGCCAGGCAAACTCCATAATAGACCTTGGGTATGCTATTGAATATTATACATTAAAAGAAAAAGGAATCAAGGGCTACTTGAAGGAAATTTTCATTTTGCGAAAGTACCTACAAAAGAATAAATTTGACATTTACCATGCGCATTATGGCTTGTCCGCCATTGTGGCAACATTTGCAGGAGCACACCCTTTGTTGGTTTCGTTGATGGGCAGCGATGTGAAAGAAGGAGGATGGCAAAAGTGGCTTATAAAGAAATTTGGAAAAAGGAGATGGAAAAAAACAATTACGAAATCAAAGGAATTGGCTGAATTGGTAGGAAAAGAATATTGCGAAATAATTCCCAATGGAGTGGATTTCGATAAGTTTAAACCTCTTTCCCTTGAATCATCGCGACATAAGCTTTCGCTACATGAAAACAAGACATATGTTTTATTTGGTTCAAACCCGGAACGCTCTGAGAAAAACTTTGAGTTGGCAAAAAAAGCGATTGAGTTAATTGGCGATGATGATATTGAACTGATTTATTTAAAAGGTGTTGCTCACGCCGATGTACCTATTTGGTTAAATGCCGTTAATGTAGTCGTTCTTTCAAGTTTTTGGGAAGGAAGCCCCAACGTTATTAAAGAAGCGATGGCGTGCAATAAGCCGGTTGTTTCGACAAATGTAGGTGATGTTGCCTGGCTCTTGGGAAATGAACCAGGACATTTTATTGCGGAATTTAACCCTGAAAATCTTGCCTTTAAACTTGAAGAAGCACTTGAATTTTCTAAAAATAATTTTAGAACAAATGGCCGCTCTCGGCTTATTGAGCTTGGATTGGCATCGGATATAGTAGCAAAAAAAATAATTAAAGTTTATGAATTCATATTATCAAAATAATTAATGAAAATCCTTTTAAATAAAGAAATTGAGCTAAATAAATGGCACTCTTTACTGCATATTTCTAACCAAAGTTCTCCCTTTCAAACCCCTGAGTTTAATGATTTCTTCAACTCTATTAATGGTTTTTCTTCAGATGTTTTCGCTATTGAAGAAAACAATGAGTATAAAACCATTGTAGTAGTGACAGTACAACAAGAAAAAGGTATTAAGGGGTATTTCTCTCGACGGGGAATAATATTTGGAGGCCCCTTGGTCGTTCATGAAGAAAAAAAGTATTTACAACACTTGCTAAAGTATATAAACGAATATTACTACAAAAAACTTATTTATTTAGAAACACGAAATTACTTTGATTATTCATCCTTGAGTAACCAATTTACTCAATCGGGTTTTAGGTATGTTCCATGGTTAAATTTTCATTTGGAAACTTCTGAAGTTAATTCAATGAAAAAATCTATGAGTAGTTCTCGTTTACGACAAATAAAAAAAGGGATTAAAAATGGAGCTCAATGGAAAGAAGCACAATCAATCAATGATATAAACATTTTTTACAATATTCTTTCCAATTTATATAAAAATAAAATTAAAAAACCCCTATTACCAAAATCATTTTTTTTAGAATTTTACAAGCATAAGATAGGTAAATATTTACTAGTATATTTTGAAGATAAAATAATCGGCGGAATTATGTGTCCAATCAAATCCGAAAAAGCAATTTATGAGTTCTATGTCTGTGGTTTAGATAGTGAGTTTAAAGATCAATATCCAAGCGTAATAGCTACTTGGGCTGCTATGGAATATGCTAATCAAAACAATATTCCTAAATTTGATTTTATGGGAGCTGGTAGCCCAGACGACACATATGGCGTTAGAGATTTTAAAGCTCGTTTTGGAGGAGAACTGGTCGAACATGGTAGATATATTAATATATTAAATCCTCTTTTATATAAAACTGGAGTATTAGGTTTAAAATTATTATCAAAATTAAAATAATGAGAATACTAATTGATATCGGACATCCTGCTCACGTTCATATTTTTAAAAATATTGCCACTGAACTCTCAAAACGTAAATGCGAAATATTATTTACTACTAGAGACAAAGAAAATGAATTATATCTTCTCGAAAAATATGGTTTTAAATATATTTCATTTGGCGAAAACAGAAAATCGACGTTAGGTAAGATCCTTGGACTATTTTACTTTAACATAAGAATGCTAATTGTAGCATTAAAATTCAAACCAAAGATCTTTCTAAGCCACGGATCTATGTATGCAGCACAAATTGCCTGGCTACTGCGAAGAGCACATATATCTCTCGAAGATTCTGGAAATGAAGAGCAAATTAGATTATATGCTCCATTCACTAAAGCAATTGTTACTCCAGATTTTTTACCAAACAATCTAGGGCAAAAACAAATACGCTATAAATCTAATCATGAACTTGCTTATTTACATCCAAACTATTTTAAGTCAGACAATGATATTATTACATATTTAAATATTCAAGAAGACCAACCTTATGCAATATTGAGATTTGTTTCATGGTTGGCAACTCATGACTCAGGACAAAAAGGATTAACAAGTAAAAATAAAGAAGAATTAATCAATTATCTCACTTCAAAAAATATCAGAGTATTTATTTCAACTGAGCGTCACAAGTTGCCAGAAAAATTAAAAAAATATTCAATAAAAATACCGCCAGATAAAATGCATGATGCCTTAGCTAAAGCTACCTTGTACATCGGTGAAGGTGCAACTATGGCCTCCGAAGCAGGTGTATTAGGTACACCATCATTATACGTTAGTACTATAGAAAGGTGTTATAATATTGATCAAGAAAAGTATGGACTAGTATTTAACTTTACAGATTTTAATGGGGTTCTCAAAAAAGTTGAAGAAATCTTAAGTTTAGATAATGCATCAATTGAGTTTCAAAAAAGGAGAAAAAAATTCCTAAATGATAAAATAGATTTTACTTCGTTTTTTATTTGGTTTGTAGAAAACTGGCCAAAAAGTTTCCAAATCATGAAAGAAGATGCTGATTATCAATACAATTTTAAATAATGGATTTTACTTTAAATACATACCATTCTTTACTCAAAGCTTTAATTAAACAGGGCTATAAGTTTCAAACATTTCATAAGTATATCGAGAAGCCTAATACAAAATCAATTATCCTTCGGCACGATGTAGATAAACTTCCTGAAAACTCTTTACAATTTGCAAAAATTCAAAAGGAACTTGGTATAAAAGGAAGCTATTACTTTAGGGTTGTTCCTGAAAGTTTCAACACTGATATAATTAAAGAAATTGCTGAAATCGAGCATGAGGTTGGATATCATTACGAAACTTTTGACGAAGCTGTCAAAAGTTTCAAATTCCAAAAGCCAAATTCCAAATTCCAAGAAAAAGATGTTGCAGAAAAAGCAATTGTATTATTTGAAAAACATTTAACTGATTTACGAAAATATTATCCTATTAAGACTATTTGCATGCATGGGAGCCCGCTTTCGAAATATGATAATAAGCTACTGTGGAAATATTACAACTATAAAGATTATGATATTATTGGAGAACCTTATTTTGATGTAGATTTTTCGAAAGTTTTATACTTAACAGATACTGGACGTAGGTGGGATGGGAATTCTGTCTCTATACGAGACCGAGTTCAAAATTCAAAGTTTAAAGTTCAAAGTTTTAGAAAGACAACAGATATAATAAGTGCCGCTGAAAAAGGGGAACTGCCTGATCAAATTATGTTTACTTTTCATCCTCAACGCTGGACAAATAGTGATTATGAATGGACGAAAGAGCTTGTTCTGCAAAATGCTAAGAACATAATAAAGTTCTTTCTAAATAGAATAAGATAAAGTTTTACACAAAAAACCCTTCGACGGGCTCAGTGTGACAATAAAATACTTTTTGAATAAAATTAGATAATTATGTAAATAAAAGATTTCCGATCGGCGTCGGGAAAGACAAAATAGTGCTTTATAAAAATGATAGAAAATAAAAACATACTTGTAACAGGAGGAGCTGGATTTATTGGTTCTAACTTATCTGAATACTTACTTAAGCATAACAATACGGTAACTTGCTTAGATAATTTTATTACCGGAAAAAGAAGCAACATTGAGCCTTTTCTGAACGATCCTAATTTTAAGTTTATTGAAGGAGATATTCGCAATTCTGAAGATTGCAAAAAAGCAGTTCAAGGAGTAGAAATCATTTTACATCAAGCGGCATTAGGTTCAGTTCCTAGATCAATTGAAAATCCAGTCCTGAGCAATGAAATTAATATAATGGGTATGTTAAATATGCTCAATGTAGCTAAAGAATGTGGAGTTAAACGTTTTGTATACGCTGCAAGCTCTTCAACTTATGGTGATAGTAAAGAATTACCTAAGGTAGAAGACCACATTGGAAAACCACTTTCTCCTTATGCTGTTTCAAAATATGTAAATGAATTGCATGCTCAAAACTTTGGAGAATTATATGGACTTGAAACAATCGGATTACGTTATTTTAATGTATTTGGTCGAAGACAAGATCCAGACGGAGCCTATGCAGCTGTAATACCAAAGTTTGTAAAACAATTCATTAATGGTGAACAGATTACAATAAATGGAGATGGTACCATTTCTCGTGATTTTACATATATAGATAATGTAATTCAGGCTAATGTTCTTGCCGCTACTACCAAAAATTCAGAAGCATACAATCAGGTATTTAATGTTGCATATGGTAAGAATAACAACCTAAATACTCTATATGAAACCATTCGCGAATTATTAAGTCGATTTAAGCCTGATGTAAGAATGGCAAAACCTAATCATGGACCTAATAGAAAAGGAGATATAGAACATTCTTTGGCTTCAATTGAAAAAGCCAAGAATCTATTAGGATACAATCCTCAATTTAACCTTCGCAATGGCCTAGAAAATGCTATTGATTGGTATTGGAAAAATTTGAAATAAACTATTACAGCTAGAAAAAAATTCCTTTTTTTGAATCGAATTACAAGCTAAAATTTTATCTTTTAATATACAATTCACTATTTATTAAATGAAATTCCGATCCTTCATTATTAATGTACTTTTTGATATTCTGGCATTAATTGCTTCTACTCTTTATATTCTTTGGATAAAGCCAGGGCAAGCCGAACCCTATATTTCTAATTATTTTATTCCTTTTATTTGGTTTACAATTATTTGGATAAGCATTTCATTAATCTCTAAAAAATACTCTGCCTCTAAAAGATTAAAATTATCTCGTGCAGTTGTTCATATTATTTTAGTCAATATAATAATTACCGGAATAATAGTTATTATTATGTTTCTATTGCGTCATTTATATTTCTCACGATTTGTAGTGTTTGGAACAATTCTACTTCTAACTCTTTTTGAAGAGTTATTTATCTTTTTTGATTATTTCATCTTTAATGCTGACAAGGGTGAAGATTCATCGAAGGTTTTCGAAACATACCAGAAAATTGTTGGGTACGAAAATACTATTCCAAAATCAGTAATTTTTCCAACTGAGATAACACTTGATCCGGTTCCTGAAAATATTAAAGAAACTATAATTGAAGAGTCAGACGAAGAAGTATTTCAGTTTTTATCGAAAAACATCGATTTAAATATTCCAAATTATTCCCTTCTTTCTACTTCTACTCAGTTTAATGTTGACAAACTGCCCGAGAAAACATATCTTAAAATTGTTAACTTAAAACGAATTAATGACATTCGATACATTAATAAATTCTTTGAATC
>Ga0209692_10002605_pt1 | contig 19142 bp, 12 predicted proteins | sample tdDd472_FD_187129 | JGI IMG/M metagenome (GOLD analysis project Ga0209692, IMG submission 187129) | Marine sediment microbial communities from the Atlantic coast under amendment with organic carbon and nitrate - tdDd47.2 (SPAdes)... | ecosystem: Environmental > Aquatic > Marine > Coastal >...
TTATAGCTCTGGATAAAATTTCTGCCTTTAGTACATCGCATATAGAAATAGGGAAATACGAGCTTCCAATAGGAAGATTATATAAAAATGATGTTGCTGACAAGTTGCTAAAATCTTGATCGTGAATATGTGTTGAGAGATGATTTGTTTGAGTCGCGAGTTTTGGTTTTACAGGAGTTTATCCATCTTCGTCCAAATTGGTATTCATTTTTATTGTCTTGTTCGCGTGCTTGTGTGCCGCGGCGTAAGCGGGCATCTCGTTTTTTGTTTTGCCGGGGTTGTGTCGGGGATTCCTGCTCAAGGCAGGAATGACATGATAAGTTGTTTCGTTATGCTTTTCTTGGGTGACAGGTACTTCAGTGCATAGCTAAACAATATGCTGAGCCTGTCGAAATCTCACCTACCACAATTTTCCTCCTTCGATAGGGGGAAATTCCGGCTTGCCGGAATGGGGGATGACCAAAACTCTGAGATGCGTATGTTTAGGTCATCCTCCGTCATATTTGCAAAAAGCGCAAAAAGCCACCTCCTTCACAAGGCTTAAAAAGTCATCGCCCCATCGGGGCGAAATATCGGTAACAGTCCGACTCGAAGTAAAAATACCGCGCTGTAGGTGCGGAACAGAATTGTAGCGGGTTATTCGACTTTTGGTCATCTCCCGACCCGATAAATCGGGCCACCCTCTTCAAAGAGGGATGAAAAAACCTTTAGTTGTGTCGGGGATAAACGATGACAAGCATTTTTCCATGTCATGCTCTCGAAAGCGGACATCTCGTTTTTTGTTTTGCCGGGGTGTGTCGGGGATTCCTGCTCAAGGCAGGAATGACATGCTAGTTTCGTTATTTCATTCTCCCCTCCATTTACCAAAGGGAGGGGTTGGGGGTGGGTTCTGGTGGTTAATCACATGATTCCGGTTCAAGGCTGTAATGGCCTGATAAGTTGTGATTTTTCGACAATCGGAGACGGCATTTATGCCGTCTCTACGATTATCGTTCATGGTTTAAAATAACAAGGGCGGGTGAAAACCCGCCCTAACTAAGCACTTAGTACTCAGAACTTCGAACTTTACTTCATAAGAATCATCTTCTTGGTAGCATGGAAGTTCTCGCCGGTAACACCTTCAGCCGTGATATTATAGAAATATACACCACTTGAAAATTCCGATGCGTTCAATTCAAAATAATGATTCCCCGATTCGTATTCTGCTTTACCGCTCGTGTAAACTTTCTGACCAAGCATATCGTAAACACTTATTTCAACTACAGAATTAACCGGAAGAGCAAAACTAATCTTTGTGCTCGGGTTAAACGGGTTCGGATAGTTTTGAGATAAATTAAAGTCCTGTGGAATTTCTACAGTACTTATCTCAATGCTGCTGACAGATGACGAAACGATGTTATATTTTTCACCCGCTTTAAGATTAATATTTTCGCCTGCAGCATTTATTCTTACATCGGCATCTGCCATTATTGTAACAGGATAAGTTGCACCACTGATGTTAATTGATTGAGACGATGTAAGTTTTTCAGCAACTTTACCAGTAGCGAATCTAACATCAAAAACGCCCGCTGGAGGTGCAGGAGGAAGTTCAGCATAAACACCTGTTTCCTTTTCCGAAGCATAAAGAACAGAGTGTTTACCGGCAGCATCAGAAATGGTTATTGCTTTCCAACCATCATTGTTAAGTGAAATAGCCTGGTTGTTACTCTTTTTGCCGGGTGCTGTCTGGAACATCAAATCACCTGCTGCGCTTGTTTTTACCCAATACGCATTACCGGGTTCGAGATTTTCAGCGGTATAGTAACCACCATCAAAACCGAAGAACATTGAGCTTACAATACCGGCAGGCTCGGAAGTAACATCATCAACAGCTACCATATCCTGATAAAATCCTATTAAATTCCAGCCTTCAGCCACGGCAACAGATTCATAATATGGTAAGCCCCACATTTCATGAGTGCTTGCGGCATCAAATTTCAACCAGTAACCACTACCCATTGAAAAGTCATCAACTGTAATGTATCCATTGTCGTACCCGTAAGCTGATGATATTGCTTCAGGGAAGTTTCCTGTAACAGACATATCATCCATTACAACAGGAATAGATAACAGATTCCAGCCTGAAACAATTGGCATCTCAACCATAATTTGTGAAGAATATTCAATCATAACCGCGGTAACTGCCGTGTTTGTAATTTCGTACGAAGAATTATCAACCATGTTAACGTCAAACACTAATCCGCCAAGCTGATCTTTCAATCTCCATGAACCTGAAGGAAGATCTGACGGGTCCCATTCCAATGTTATGGGATAACCGCTTGCGCCTGGTTGGAAAGTCATGTTCCAGCTTAAAGATTCTCCGCCTAACGGACGAACATCCACTAAACTTGCCAAAGTAGGATTGAGCATAAATCTGGAATCAAAAACACCACTTGGAGGAACCGGGGGAAGTTCAAATTCATTAAACTGTGCATCAATACCGTCTGTAGCACCTTCAGCCTGACCGAATGTGAGCATCAAACTGCTCTCAACACCACCGGCATCATAAACCGATACATCGGCAAACCAATCTTCATTTCCGCCGCCTTCACCAAGAGTCATTGTAACAGGAACAACAATTTCACCCATATCAGGATCGTTTGAAGTAATCACAACATCCATCGAATAGCTACCCTGCGGGTAATCGTCATCACTAAAAGCAAATTCGATATCAACAGAATTACCATTGTAAATGCGTCCTTCCATGTTGTTCAAGCTTAGCCAGTCTGGTTCCGCCGAAATTTTCACAGCTAATCCATCGTGTAAATAACCGGCATTGTAGGCAATTTGCAAACCATCAGTTCCGTCACCATTTTCAATACCAACAGTAGCAGAAACCATATCACCCGTCATGGAGTTGTAATACATCATAATTTTACCTGATGAGTATAATACCACCTGATAAGTGAATGCACCGGAACCAAAATATTCACCCCAGTTATCATACTGAACTACAAACTTGTTCGCGAACTGCTGGTAATAAACTGTTCCGCCATTGCCGCCATCAAGATCATCCCAGATAGAAGCAATTATATTATTCGGCATATCCATCTCAGGAATAGGATCGTTTGAATAAACATTCATGCTATAGGCATCAAATGCAACTAATCCATTACTTCCGAAATAAATTTGTGATTGTTCCTGACCGTAAAATTTGAAATTAAACCCAATATCGTAAGGTCCTGCAATACCTTCATCCAACGCACTGAATGTTCCTGTTGGAGTCCAGTCGGTAACTGCTGTACCGGTTGAAGAAATGTCTTCCCAAACATATTCCGGACCACCTTCTTCATCACTGTCAATCCACTCGTAACCGAACATGTCAGGACCGCCGGCACCCTTCACGGATGAACCTTTTTTTGCAGCATCATTACCTTTGATTGATTCTGTTGCCACGTTGTCATTTTTCTGAACCAGTTTTACTTTTACCGCACCATTTGCCGGGAAAGTATTGTTTGCCAGTTCAATTGAATAATCCAAAGTTGAATTACCGGAAGAAACATTCGCGACATTAACGGTTTCTGTTGTTGAACCACCCGGATTTAATGTTACATCCACGGAAGCCGGTGAAACTGAAATATCCGGTGCGCCGTAGGTTTCTGTCATTGCAACGTTTGATAAGTCGGACCAGTTTTCCCACATATCACGTGAACGGATTGCAACATAATAATTTGTCGCGAATTCAAGTCCGCCAATCGTTAAAGATTGTAATTCACCGGCAGGAGCTGGCATAACAGCAGGAGTAACCATTGTGCCGTTATAAAAATCTAGAGTATCTGTAATTGGAGAAGTTGAGTATCTGATATCATATCCTCTAACACCACCGAAAGATGTATCACTTGGTGCTGTCCAGGAAAGAATAATCTCATCACTCGTAACATCTGTAACTGCAAGGTCTGTGACTGGAGTTGGAGGAGTTGTGTCAGGATCACCAATTGATGGATCCCATCCATCGAGAACTAATGTTCCGGTATTATCCGGGTCAAGCCAGTCTTTCAAACGTGTGCTTGGTGTTGAGCCATATTCCCAAGACATTGCAACTTTACCGTAATAATCCTGGGTAATTGATGTACAGGAAGCCCATCCACCGTGTAACTGACCAATAACCCTGTGGTTCTGATCAAACAAAGGTGAACCGGATGAACCAGGTTCTGTTGTTCCGTCATCCCAGTTTGTAATTTCCCAGTGCGAATCAGGAAGATAAGGAGAAGGATCATAATCACTTGAAGTAGAAGGATCATTATCCCAGCTTATTTTTTTAATATCACCTGATGGATGATGGATACCAACAGAGTTTGTTGATGCTTCATCAATTGCATTCCAACCCGCAAAATGAACTTCATAATCTTCAGGAGGAGCTTCATCAAGAAGGAGTAGTGCAAAATCTGATGCCGAATTGTTCGCTAACAAAGAAGTACCCTGAACTGTAAAATTAGTTGGTCCATCGATATTATCACAACTTGGGCTCTGATATTTGAACATGATAATCCATGTATCATTTCCACCAAGGCAGTGGTTAGCTGTCATGAAATAAGGTGTAAGGTCCTGGCGAACATTATTAACCATAAAGCCGGAACATATACGTGAACCGCCGCCGGTTAAAATCATCGCAACAGAACGAATCTGGTTTTCCCAGCCTTCTGCTTCGGGACAGTTAACGTTGTTGTTACAACTTCCTGAACTGCCAAACCCCTCGTGAGCAACGTGAGTGATTATATCGCGGTAAGCATGAACTACACGTGATATTTCAATAACACCCTGGCCAAAAACTTCAGCGGGTTCATAATATTCGAGAGTAACTTCCTCACCGGCAGTTAGACCGGTTGAAAATTTACCATGGTCTTTATTGTTTTTGCTTGTAAAAGCACCAAGGACGGAGCTTTTGTTTTGATTATACAAGAAAAACTGAGCACCTTCCGGCATGAAAAACTTGTCATAAATTAAATTCAGTGAGTAAGCTCCCGTTGATGTGAGATGTAGTCTCCAAACACGACCACCATCAGGGAGATCAGTCCATAAACCGGAATTTGTCATAGAAAAATCCACGTCGATTTGAGCACCGAACCTGTATGGAATATCCTTATTCCCGGCATCTTCCTGATCTTCTGCAAGATACCTTTCAAGATTTATTTCAGGCATGTACACCGTTGGTACAACGCCCTCAAGTGAGTTTTCAAAACTTTTAGGAGTGCCTTTTTCGCTGACCTGTGCAGCCAAACTGCCGGCCAGGAATATCATTAATAAGATAGATAGAGTCTTTGTCTTATTAAAAAGGAAAAAGATTGGGGATTCTTTTTTGTGCATATTATTCCACCCGTTTTTAATGAATTTGAATTAAATTAAATATAGATTTAAATAAAATGGTAAGATTGTATAACAATTTATTTGTCCAATTTTTTTTAAGTACAGACAGGTTTTTAATATTACTATATAAAATCTAAATTGCAACTAATAATTTATAACAATTTAATCAATCAATGGAATATTTTAACTTGAATTAACTTTTTTAATGAGATGTAAGGTATAAAGATGCGCGGATTTAGAATATATTTTCTTTTTAGTTGTTTTTTCATCCTTTTCTCGGGAATTGACGCTCAACAATTAAACCCCGAAAATTTTTTACTACAACTTTTGGGGAAATGGAAATTGGAGACAGCGAGTGGTAAATACATCATTGAACATTGGGAAAAAAAGGGGGAAGATTACTTCTCGGGTGGCAGTAAAAATATAACCGGTTCATCAGGGGATATTTCTGCAACAGAAAAACTAAGTATTATTAAATTTCACGATTCCTATTATTATATCGCACACCCCTCGCAGAATAAATACCCAACCCTGTTCAGACTCGAGGAATGCAGCGACACGAGTGCTGTTTTTATAAACTCCGAGCACGATTTTCCCCAGATCATCAAATATACTTTTCAAGCACAAGATATTCTTCTGGCAGAAATTTCCGGGATAAATAATGAAAATCTGATTACATTTACGTTTAGAAAAATCGCGGGAAACAATGATTGAAATAATAAACCTTCACAAGAAGTTTGAAAACAAGGAAGTTTTACAGGGTGTTAATCTTGAGATAAACGAAGGTGAAGCACTTGCAATAATTGGCGGAAGCGGTAGCGGTAAGAGTGTTCTGCTTAAACATATTGTTGGTTTATTATACCCTGATAAAGGAACCGTAAAAGTGCATGGTCAAAACATCTCTGAACTTACCCCAAAAGAGTTATACGAGGTACGAAGAAAATTTGGATACCTTTTTCAGGGTGCGGCACTTTTTGACTCTTTTACAGTGGAAGAAAATGTTGCTCTACCCGTACTGGAAAACGATTTTGGTTACTCTGTTGACCGGATAAAAGACTTGGTGGCAGAAAAACTTGAGCTTGTTGGCTTGCCGGGTATAGAAAAATTAAAACCTTCTGAACTCTCCGGGGGAATGAGAAAAAGAGTGGGGCTTGCCAGAGCTTTAATTACAAATCCCGAATTTATCCTTTATGATGAACCCACTACCGGATTGGACCCCGTCATGTCAGATTCAATCGATGAACTTATTAAAGAATTAAGTGATAAAATAAACGTAACCTCGATCATTGTAACACATGATATGTTTAGTGTGAAAAACATTGCCGACAGGGTTGCGATGGTTTACAAAGGGAAAATATATTTCCACGGCACGCCGGATGAACTGAAAAATTCCGAAGACCCCGTGATTAAAAATTTCCTTGGCAGGACCGGCTTTTAATGGCAAAAGAAAAAAAAATAAATATTTGCGGCAATTGTGGTTACGAATCACTCAAATGGATGGGGCGCTGTCCCAATTGTGGTGAGTGGAATAGCTTCACGGAAGAACTGGTTATTAAATCCGGTAAAAAAAATACTAATACCGAGATTATGCAGCCGGTGAAAATTACCGATGTAACATACAGCGATAAGGAAGAGCGTTTAAATACCGGAATCTCGGAGTTCGACCGTGTACTAGGTGGCGGATTTGTCCCCGGTTCCGTGACTTTGCTTGGAGGTGACCCCGGAATTGGGAAATCAACATTAGTATTACAAACTGCCGGCGAATTAAATTGTCGTGTGCTTTATGTTACAGGTGAAGAGTCATTATCCCAGATAAAATTAAGAGCTACAAGGCTTGATATAAACAAGTCCACTATTGAATTACTCCCTGAAACTAATGTGGCCGCTGTTAACACTATAATCGAAAAATCAGATTACAACTTAGTTGTTATTGATTCAATTCAAACAATGTATCACCCCGATTTTGATAACACTCCCGGTTCTGTAACCCAGATACGTGAAAGTGCCTACGCCTTGCAGAATGTGGCAAAAAAAAGTGGTGTACCTATAATTTTAGTCGGGCATATCACAAAAGAAGGGTATATAGCCGGACCCAAGATACTTGAACATACAGTTGATACCGTGTTACAGTTCGAGGGTGAAAAAAACAGCCACTACCGGATTTTGCGTGCGTTAAAGAACCGGTTTGGAAGTACCAATGAAATTGGTATTTTCGAGATGCTGGAAGTAGGTTTAAAAGAAGTAAAAAATCCCAGTGAAATATTTTTATCACAACGTTCTGCGGAAACTTCCGGTTCAATAATCACATCCACGCTCGAAGGAAGCCGCTCAATACTTATTGAAGTACAAGCGCTGGTAACTCCTTCCAACTACGGTAACCCTCAGCGTGTAGCAACAGGATTTGATTATAAACGGCTTTCAATATTACTTGCCGTTCTCGAGCGCCGTTACGGAATGAAACTTTCCGCTTATAATGTTTTTCTTAATATTACCGGTGGCATTAAGATTGAGGAGACCGCAATAGATCTCGCGGTCTGTATTGCTATTGCCTCGAACATGCGTGAAGTTACACCTAAAAACAAACCGGTTATTTTTGGCGAGATTGGGCTTGGCGGTGAAATAAGAGGGGTTGCAAATATCAACAAGCGTATCTCGGAGGCAGTAAAACTGGGTTATACCAATCTATACGTACCTTACTCCAATCTATCTGTAATAGATAAAAATCTCAATCAACATTGTTATCCTGTCAAAACCCTGAAAGAAGCTGCTGATGTAATTCTAAAGTAGCCAAAGTTTCACCCGGGGTGATACTTTTATAATATATGGGGGATAAGCATTTTTTTTTCTGACCTGCCCTGACTGATAGCAATAATTCAACTTATTTGATTGACAAAATGATACCCGTAACTTATTTTGAAACAAGTCAAACCGTGAAGTCTAAATTGAAAATTGCTATTATATACTTATTATTCTTTCTAACACCATATCATGCACAGGTTTTTGAATCCGGGTTCAGTTCATCGGCAGTAGTTGAGCTGAAACGTACTGGAGAAGATATTAATGGTGATGGACTTAAAGACTATTGCGGGAGTATGGTGACCGGTAGAAAGGTTATAGACCTTTCACAGGGGAAATATTCTGCACTTTATGATTTTGAAGAAAATAACACGTTTTTCCCTTTTGAAACCTGCTTAGGTGATTTCGACGGCGACGGGGTTGACGATATTGCTATGTTATCGAAACACCCAACTGCCACGGGAGAAACTATCGAGATATACCTGAACGTATTTAAGGGAGATGATGGCGAACTTCTTTATCAAAAAAACCTTTTGACTAATCCTTTTCAGTCGAAGCTGATTGCCGGAATAATTGCAACAGATTTTACCGGCGATGGCATAGACGAACTAATTATAGCTCCATTTAAACATACCGGTGCCGACAAGATACTGCCTTATTTTTATATTTATGATAAAACAGGAGAGTTGATACTTGAGGATTTCCCGTTCCAGCCGGGTGCGGAGTTTATTTTAAGCAATGTTTCTATCTTTTCTTGTGATTATGATGGCGATCAATTCGACGATATTATCCTTGTAAGCGGGTATAATAAAACAACCCTATCTGACGACCCGTTTTATCGTCTTGATATTTGCAAGGGAGGGAGTACTTCTTTTTCAGAAAAAACACCTTCCGTTTTATCGCAGGTCGAATTACCTTTTCTTAAATATATTCCCGGTAATTTTTATGGCAGCGGCAGGGATAATGTTGTGTTCATCTATTCCGAGTTTAAAAACACAGTATTGCCGGAAAATTATACCCTGCTTTTTGCAGACTTATATTCCGGAACTCTACTTACCCAAAGTCTGGATATGATATTCCCTGATCTTATTTCAGGGGTACCCGATATTTTAAAAAAGGCAAAACTAAGTAATTCTGGTACCGAAGATTTAATTATTTCATTCAGAAGTGGAGCAGATTTTAATTTTGATAGCCTTCCGGATCAGTATCTCATTAAAGCATTAAAAATAAATAACTTCCAGCCTCTTTTTACTATTTCCGGAGTTGGAGAACCAAACTCATACTTTACAACAAATATTGAAATTGGAGATTATAACTCGGATGGACTGGATGACCTCTTCCACGTTTACAAAGCTTCTGAAGACTTAAATGGTGATATGATAGGTGACGGCTCAAAAATGTCGATGATAAAGAACGACGGCACGCTATTATATACCACAAGTAGTGACCTTTTAGGGATTCCCGGGATTCAATCCGGGGATGGTATTTTCGACATTGTGCCCGGATATTTTAATGAAGGGAGTCTGCCTGATCTTGCCATTTTATTTCACTACGGGGAAGATTTAAATAACGATAATATAAAAGACGGCTCTTTATTGTGTCTCTATGATCCCGCCTACAGGAATGTTTTTTATACAGCAAATTCGGATGGTACGTCATCGGGAATTCCTCCAACAGAAAAACTACAAATATTAAATAATGAAATATCTGATAAAGAATTGTTAAGGATGATTGATTTATCAATCCCACAGTTAGCCGGATGTAAACAAAAATTCCTTAAAAGAGATTATGAAGCTGCGCTTGACCTGTTTCGTTATTATTATCTTAAAAAACGGGAGCCACCAAATAATTATGTGTCAACTGAATATTATTTTTTAGAAAACAGGGATGAATTTGTTGAAAGAATAAATAAATTCTCAACAACCATAACACTGGAAGTGCCCGGATTTCAGTTTTTTAGTAATATTTATGACGACCCAAGTGCAGGTGCGCTACGTTTAAGCAGGATAGCTGCAACTTTCGCACAAAGATGTTATAAAAACAAAAATATTGATAAAACATCCTTTTCTATTGCTTTGAAAGCAATGATTTCATACATGCGTTGGCTCGATTATCCCGAAAATTATACACCGGCAAATAACCACGCACTCCTATTTGAAATTAGAGAGTACATATTGGCTTCCGCTCATCTCAATAATTTTAAACAATTTGGAAAGAGTGATAAGTTTTCATTCCAGAAAACGATGGAAGCTAAAATTGAAGGCCAACTGGAGCACATCTTCCCTGATGGAGTGCACGATGAACATTCTATTACATACTCGTTTTTAATTGCCAATGCACTTAATACATTCGCGGATTTTTTTCTTAAAAATCAATTTTATGAAATTTCTCCGGCCACTATATCCAACCTGATTAAATCAGCCGAGAAACAATACGAGTATTTTATCTATGCCGTAAAACCAATTGAGCTCTTTACAGCAGACTCAATAAGCCGGATGCGACCGGATATCCCGGTAATTGGTGATTCCGAGTCGAAGATTGTTGCCCGCTGGTTTGGAAAAGTATCACGCACGGGGAACTCCTCTCTCCTTTCAGAACCAATAATCACAGGGCAAATTGATAACTGGACCGATGATAAGTTAATTAATAACTTGAAATTCGCGGCTTACAGCAATATTAAATCCGAGGGCTATGCCCCCGACATTATTAGCAAATTTTACCCTTATGGCGGTTATTTTATTTCCAGGAGCAACTGGGTGAAATTTTATAACCCCACTATCTATGATAATTATGCAAGGTATCTTCATTTTAAAGCTGGTGAGATTGTCCCCAAACCCGGTAAATATGATGGTTATACCACTAATTCTCGTCATGGTCATGCCGATTTGTTAAGCGTGGATATTGCTGCCTATAACAAAAATCTTATGGTAGATCCGGGTGGCTATGTTAACTTAACCATGGAAGGCCTAATTAACTCTTTCATTCCAAATTATTATCGTTTTTTATTTAATACAGACCCACCGGAGCAAAAGTTTGATATGGTGCGCTCGTATTTTAAATCAACCGGTGGTCATAATACAGTAAACGTAAATTACGGACAGGCATTATATAAAAACAATTGGAACTGGTTTGATCTTAACTCTGTCTTTAGTCTTCCAACTGATTATTATATTGGTAAAAACATAGATTATATTAAATCGGGCTTTGCGAAAATTGATACTCGCGGGGAGTATACTCACCATAGAACAGTTCTCTATAATAAGCCTTCAGACGGGGATGTGGTTTTTGGAGATTATTGGATAATTGTTGACCAGCTTGATTTTACATTATTTTCAGGAAGTCCAACCGTGGAACAGATTTGGCATATATCACCGGAGCAAACTTCACAGATGCTTAATAATGAGGGTCTTTTTACCGGCGACAATTTTATCATGGCAAGCATCAATTTGGGAGATAAATTCAAAACATTTCCTTCAATAATACCCGGATATACAATGACAAACGGGTCGCTGGTAAACAGCAGGATTGTTAAATATAAAGCATTGCTTACAGAAAGGAAGTTTATTTTTATAACTGCAATATTGCCCTACAGTGAAGATTCCCCCTATTCTGATTTTGATTTTGAGTCGTTTGAATTATATGATATATCGGGATTTGAATATTCAAAATACAATAACTCCGGCGTAAAAATTACTTTTTTAAACCATGAAGGGAAGTTGATAGAGGATTATGTAGTTATAAATAATTCTGGTGCTCAATATTTTTGGAAACCTGATTTTAGTAACACAACACTTACCGGTGAGAATGTGATAGAAAATCATAGGTTTATTGACGGTGTTCATTTTTCTACAGACACTGTTTCATCCGATAATATCAGCACCAGTTCTAAAAACAATTTGCCCGAGAATTACCAACTTTTTCAAAATTATCCAAACCCGTTTAATTCTTCTACAACAATTAAATTCAGGACTATGGTACCTGAAAGATATATCTTAAAAATTTATGATGTACTGGGGAATGAAATTGTTGAATTGCTTAATAAAAATATTTCTTCCGGCGAGCATAAAATAGTGTGGGACGGAAAGAATTCCAGTGGTAATAATGTCGCATCCGGAATATATTTTTATCGCCTCTTTTTTGGTAATCAGGGCGTTTCGAAAAAAATGGTTCTAGTGAAGTGAAAAATTAGTCACCGTTTAATAGTCGGTAGTCTAAAGTCAAGGGCGGGTTTTTACCCGCCCTACTAAACACTTCGTACTCAGAACTTCGAACTATTTCATTAAGATCATCTTTTTTGTTTCTGACAAACTCCCCGAAGTTAGCCTGTACAAGTATGTACCGCTACTTAAATTATCACCTCTAAAATTAATACTGTGTTCTCCAACTGTTTCGACGCCATCAATTAATGTTGCTACCTCTTCGCCAAGCATGTTATAGATGGTAAGTTTTGTGATCCTTTCATACGCCAAGGTGAATCTTATTACTGTATCCGGATTAAATGGATTAGGATAATTTTGATTTAACCCGAAATTATCAGGGGTTTCTTCGTTCCCCCCGTTTTTAATTCCGGTGGAAGGAACATCATCCCTTACGGCACGCACATAATTGAAAATTCTTATAACATCCCCCTGGGGTCCGAAACCATTGGGGTAATTATCCGGATCACCGGTTTTGGGATCACTTCTCTGTGCACCGGCACCGTGAACGTCCATGAACAAGTAATTGCCCGATCCGGGAGGTGCCTCCATAAAACCGTATGCTGTGCCGAAACAAATATAAACTGCCTTCTGAGCCGTGGGTCCGTCTTCATGAGTTGTGCTTGTCCAGTAAAACGGGAAATCTTCATTCCCGCCTTCGGTAATAATTTGCGGGACATCAAAAAGGTCATCTATTGCCGGCTTACTGTTAACTAAAGGAGCATTTGAATAATCCAGTAAACTTTGTAATTCCTTCGCGTTAGGCAGGCGCCAATCCTCATAACCAAGGTAATTCTGATTGTTCAAGTCTGAAATCCATTCTAAGGCTTCTTCCCAGTTTTTCCCTTCCTGACTGCCCGATTTATCCCACATCAAACCCGTTGCTTTATCAGAAATTGTACCGTCACCATTATCAACAAGATCGTTTACACCGTAATTATTTCCACCTCTTACAAGTTTCAGTTCAAAATCTTTATCCTGTGGATAACCCTTTATCCTGCCATCCGCGAAATTTACGCCAAACATTGTTGGTTCGTTATTCATGGTAGTTGAAAGGTAAACCGTGGAGGTAGCATACTGGGCATCAATATATCTTTCGGAAGGGTTATACTCATCGCCGTACCGGAATTCGAAATATTCGGTATTAATAAAAGGAATTGATTCATCAGCATTTAACCCTGTTCTTCCATCGAACAAGATCAAGCTGTATAATTCCTTCACCGTGGGTACGCGCCAATCAGTGTATCCGCCAAGAGAAAAAGTATCGGCAACAGCGAATATCTCGTCATAAGTAAATTTTGAATCGAAAAGATTTTTTTGCCACTGGAGCCCGGTAACAAGATCCGTTATAATCCCGGGTTCATTCTCGGCATAACTTGGCTGATTCCCATCAAACTGGGCATCCTGCCCGTAAAACCTATCATCCGGGGATGGTGCGGTGATTATATCAAGAGAATCGTAACACAATTTTTGACCTGTATCCACGATTGGGTACGTGATTTGTGCGGAAATAGAGCGGGCGAACATTAGAAGCAGAAATATAAAAATATTTAATGGTTTCATTTTATCCCTTTGCAAATATTTTGAGTTTGCAATTAAGACAAAACGAATGGTGCATTAGGTTTAAATGATTTTTTCGGAAGGATAAAAAAAAGGGCTTCTATAAAGAAGCCCTCTCGTGCAAAAACTTATGTTACGAGTTAAAATATAACTTCAACATCTTTTGCTTGCGGACCTTTCTGACCCTGACCGATTTCAAATTCAACTTTCTGACCTTCTTCAAGTTTTTTGAAACCATCGCCAGTGATTGACTGGTAGTGAACAAACACATCTTCGCCATCGTTCTGGCGGATAAATCCGTACCCTTTGGCACTATCGAACCATTTTACGGTTCCTTGTTTTCGCTCTGCCATGTAACAGATACTCCTAGAAAAAAATTTTAAAAACAAATTGTCAGAGCAAAAAAATTCAAAAAGGTGAAACCTGTAAAAATTCTTTTGTTGCTGAACAATTAAAGCTAATTATATCTACCGTTTTTTAAGACGGTTAGAAAATATAATCTAATTAATAACCGTTAGCAAGTGTTTTAAAGAAATATTAATTGTTTAATTATAAATACTTTACAGAAATCCGGAAAAAATCAAGTTTTTTTCTACTTTTTTTACAATTGAGCAAAAATTGAGTGGTTGATACATTTTTTCAAGGATTGGTTATTTTTCCCTCCTTTTGTTAGGTAAACTGGAATTTATAATAATTTGCTGATCGTGAGACCTGTTGATTCAATAAGGCACTTTCAGATAAATGTAAAATAATTGTACTATCTAATTGAATTTTTAGAGAAGGGAAATTCAAATCTGTAATATTGAAAATTTTTATTCTCAATTCTGTTGTTGCCGAATATCTATTTAATTTAATCTTACGGCTATAAACGTTATATTATCGCACTTGTTAAATAATATTTGTGGATTATGACAAAAGCCGGATATGTAACCATTATCGGTCGCCCCAACGCTGGTAAATCTACCTTGATGAATTTTTTGCTTGGGGGAAAAATTTCCATTATTACCAACAAACCACAGACAACACGAAAAAGGGTTTTAGGTATTTTATCAGATGATACTCACCAGGTAGTATTTCTTGATACTCCGGGGATAATGAACCCTAATTACCTGCTTCAGGAAAAGATGATGGAGCACGTGAATATATCTGTTTCCGATGCGGATATACTTATTTATATAGTTGACATAAATGATGAGCCTCATGCTGAAAAACTATTTGAACTACCGGCAGTTGAAAAATCCCTAAAGCGAAATGTATTCAGGATATTTCTCATCAATAAAATTGATATCTCATCACAGGATAAAGTAACCGCGCTCCTCAATCTGATAGAAGCCAAAAAACAATTTCAGCTCGTGTTACCAATTTCGGCATCTGAGGGTTATAATCTCGAAGAGGTTAGACGATATATTTTTGAAAATATTCCTGAACACCCGAAGTTTTTTCCGGATGATCAAATCTCGGATGCAAACGAGCGTTTTTTCGTTAGTGAGATTATCAGGGAAAAAATATTTGAAATTTATCGTGATGAAATTCCTTACTCTACCGAAGTAGTTATTGAAGAATTTAAAGAACGCGAAAATTCTAAAGATTATATTTCCGCCTCCATCCTTGTTGAACGCGAGTCGCAGAAGCCAATTATCATCGGGAAGAAGGGCGAATCGATAAAAAAACTTGGACTTCTGGCGAGAAGCGGTATTGAAGCGTTTTTAGGAAAAAGTGTTTTTCTCGAGCTAAGAGTAAAAATCCGTCCCAAGTGGCGAAGTGATGAAAAGGAGTTAAAACGTCTGGGGTACTCTCTCGGCGATGAATAAACCGCTATACGAAAAATACAAGGGTGAACTTTTTCTCGTATTGATGACACTCATCTGGGGTGGTACTTTCGCGATAATAAAAAACTCTCTCTATTACGCATCCCCGGTGATATTTGTTACCGTCAGGTTTTCGTTGGCTGCAATTATAATGCTCCCTTTTGCATCCAAAAGTTTGAAAAAAACGGGCAGGAAAACAATTTACGCAGGTTTATTTCTGGGAGCTTTGATATTCCTGGCATTTACTTTTCAAACTCTCGGACTTAAATATACCAGTGCCACAAAATCGGGTTTTATAACCGGAAGCGTGGTAATTATCATACCGTTTCTCCAGACTTTCATCGAGAAACGTTTTCCTACTCCCGGTGCAATTGCAGGGGCTTTAATGGTTTTCGCGGGAATAGTTCTTATTTCAAGCCCCGGAGACAATTTTGCTGGATTTTTAGACGAACTAGGCTCGGGATTTAACACCGGAGATTTGTTCACTGTTATTTGTGCCATTATCTTTGCTACACATGTTGTTTATCTAAGTGTGATCAGTAAAAAACATGACACTACTTCACTTGTTTTTCTTCAAATTATCGTGACCGGTATATTAGGGGTTCTTGCAGTAATGATATTTAACGTTAGTGGTTTGGAAACTGTTAAATTCGATCTTACGTTTATGCTTTTATTCGGATTGTTGTATACATCAATACTTGCCACGATAATTACAACTACATTGCAGACAAAATATCAAAAGGTAGTTACACCTACCAAAGCAGGGATAATATATTCTCTTGAGCCAGTTTTCGCTGCCATTATTGCAGCTTTTGCATTGAACGAAAAAATAAGTAATTTTGGGTACTTTGGAAGTGTACTGATATTTAGTGGTATAATTATTTCAGAACTTTACGATAATTTGATAGCAAATGGAAGAAAAAATATACAGAGCTGAAATTGTAGCAACCGGGTTGGTACAGGGTGTTGGTTTTCGCTATTATGTTTTACGAAACGCCCTTGATCTTGGTATAAAGGGTTATACCCAGAATCTATACTCGGGTGAAGTTTATACCATTGCCGAAGGGAAAAAATACCTGCTCGAGGCTTTGGCTGATAAAATTAAAACCGGACCACAACACGCGCATGTTCGCGGATTTAATATTAAATGGTCCGAACCAAAATTTGAATTTACAACATTCGATATAAGAAGATGAGAGTACCGTTCAGGACAGGTTTCGGGTATGATGTACATGCATTTGCCCCAAACCGCAAGTTGATTGTTGGAGGAGTTGAAATTCCGAATGACAGGGGCTTGGCAGGTCATTCCGACGCTGATGTGTTGCTGCATGCTATTTCCGATGCTTTACTTGGTGCGGTTGCTCTTGGCGATATTGGGAAACATTTTCCCGATACTGACCCCAATTACAAGGATGCCGATAGCAAACTACTATTGAAAGAAGTTTACAGACTGGTGAAAAAAGAAGGGTACTTGTTAGCGAATGTGGATTCAACTATTGCAGCACAAAAACCTAAAATGGCACAGTATATCGATGAAATGCGTTCTGTAATCGCCGGTTTGCTGGACTCGGATATCTCACAGGTTGCTGTTAAGGCAACAACAACAGAAAAACTCGGCTTTGTTGGTGAAGCAAAAGGCATTGCCGCTTATGCATCTGTTTTAGTGACAGGAATAAAGAATGCTTGAAAATATAATTGTTTACATGAGCGGGCTTGACCCGATGCTTATATATCTCACCCTGTTTTTATTCTCTTTTATTGAAAATGTTTTCCCTCCTTCACCAAGCGATGTAGTTGTTGTTTTTGGTGCATCAATTATTGCTACAACAAACATTAGTTTTGTGCCTGTACTTATCATCACAAGCGTGGGGAGTGCACTGGGATTTATTCTCATGTATCTTGTTGGGAAATTTCTGGGGGAGAAAGTGCTGCGGACCGGCAAATTCAAATTCATTAATGAGGAGGATTTGGAAAAAACAGATCTCTGGTTTGCGAAATACGGGTACAAGTTGATCGTGGCGAACAGGTTCCTACCGGGGACGCGTGCCGTAATTAGTTTTTTTGCCGGGGTCCATGAATTAAATATTTTTAAATCTTTTCTTTACGCCTCTATCAGCGCTTTTTTGTGGAATACAATTATTATATTTGTCGGTATGCAATTAGGAAATAATATTAGTCTGGTTGACTATTATCTTAAAACATACTCAACAATTATTATAATTCTTACTGCTATTGTTGCAATATATTTTGCAGTAAAATATTTCCTCAAGAAGAAAGCGGGTAAAGTAGTTTGAATGATGGTGTAACTTTTCTTGATCTGAAAGATAAATCCCAAACACGCAAGGAAATATTCCTATTAGTTTTATCCGGGATATTACTGGGAGCTTCCTTCCCCCCGATTCCCCTTAGCTTTCTTGCTTTTATAGCACTTGTACCATACTTTTACGTGATTGAAAAACGTGATTCCCTTGCCTCGATAAATCGGGCAACATATCTGTTTGCACTTGTGTTTAATCTCATTACCCTTTACTGGGTTGGCAGTTGGACAGATGAGGCAGACCCTTTTTTGAAAATTTCCGGTGCTGCACTGGTTTTTTTTAATCCTCTTTTGTTTTTAATTCCCTCGACACTTTATTATATAGCGAAAAAGTACACGGTTAAACGATATGCAATCTGGTTCTTACCTCTTTTTTGGGCAGGATATGAATATATATATGGTATCACGGAGTTCCGGTTTCCTTGGCTGACTCTCGGGCACGGTCAATCTTATTTTAATACATATATCCAGATTGCTGATATTATTGGTGCGCATGGTTTAACTATTTTAATAGTGCTGACTAATATATTCTTGTATAAAGCTCACCGGAAATTCTACCTGCGTCAAAGTTATATGAGGTGGCTTGTATATGCCGGCGTGATTTTTTTAGTCCCCGTAGTTTATGGCGCCATGACCGGTTACCCTGTGAAAAAGATACCTGGAGTGCAGGTAGGGGTTGTACAACCTAACCTGAACCCCTGGAATAAATGGGAAAGCGGCAATATTGATTCACAGCTTGATCTATATCTCTCGCTCTCTGATAGCTGTGTTGCAGAAGGTGCAAAATTGGTGGTGTGGCCTGAAACAGCACTCCCCGTGTATCTCCTTTCCGGGAGGTATGAGAAACAGGTTTCCCGGATTAGTAAATTTGCTGATTCCAACGGTGTTACAATTCTTACCGGTATGCCTCATGCTAAAATGTACCGGAATAAAGAGACTGCCCCGCCTGATGCGAAACCACTTAAGGGGGGGGATGAGATGTACACTTCCTACAATTCAATTTTACTTTTTGAACACGGTAAAAAGACAATCCCGCAATATGGGAAAATAATGCTGGTTCCCTTCGGGGAAAAGGTACCGTATGTTGAAAGTTTACCCTGGCTTGGAGATTTACTAAAATGG
>Ga0209692_10002608_pt1 | contig 19128 bp, 15 predicted proteins | sample tdDd472_FD_187129 | JGI IMG/M metagenome (GOLD analysis project Ga0209692, IMG submission 187129) | Marine sediment microbial communities from the Atlantic coast under amendment with organic carbon and nitrate - tdDd47.2 (SPAdes)... | ecosystem: Environmental > Aquatic > Marine > Coastal >...
GCACCCGCCATGTCATGGCCGAGGGTCTTAAGCGCATCGTCGTCATGATAGGTATAACTGGTGATCGTGCCATTGCCGTAAGTGATGCTGGCGCGGCGGCCACTATCGTCATAGGCGTAAGTGGCCAGGACCTGCGCTGCGCTGTCGGTCACCGTGGTCACCCGGTTCATGCCGTCATAAGCATAGCTGGCGTAAAATCCGTCCGGCCAGGTAAGGCGAGTGCGGTTGCCGGCCGCATCATACTGATAGCTCAAGGTCCGGCCGTCATCACTGGTTTGTGCAAGACGGCCCGCCCCGTCATAGGCGTGATCGATCACATGACTGTTGTCGCCGAAGTGCAGCCGGGTCTGCCGCCCCGCAAGGTCATAGGCGTAGCAGACATTGGTCCGGGACGCGGCGCAGGTCGCCCCGAGCACTGCAAAAGCCCCGCCCGTCTGCCGCACCTTCCTCACCTGACGATTCAGCGCGTCATAGGCATAAAGCAGCCAGTCGCCCCGCCGGGTCCGCTTGCCCAGCATATTGCCGTTCGCATCATAGCGGTATTCTTCATAATCCGCGCCGTCCGGCAGGTTGGGACTGGCGATGCTGCCCCTGTTTTTGGAGGGCAGCAGGAATTTCCACAGCCGGTCATGGCCGTCATACTGATACTGGCTCACATTGCCGTTGGCGTCCATCACGCTGGCTTCCCGGCCGTTGGCCGTATAGCTGTAGGTGGCGTAATCCTGCTGCAGGGCGGCGCCGTAGGCCTTGATGATCTTGTGCACCTTGCCGTCCGCATAATAGAGGGTGCGGGTTTTGCGCCCCGCCCCGTCGGTCATCACCTCCGGCCGGTCGAGCGCGTCATAATCCGTGTCGGTCACGTCACAGGCGGCAAGGCCCGTGTTCAGCGTTCCCCCGGGATAGGTAAAACATTCCGGGCCATAACTCTTGTCCACCCGGCCGGTGGCGGTATAGTCCGTCTTGGTGCGGGAGAGGAGCGCGCCGGCAGAAGAATAGCGGCTGACCCGGTAAAGGCGGCCGTTGGCGTCATAGTCATGGATCACATAACTACCGTCCGGCGCGATCTCCTTAGTCACCCGCCGCATCGCGTCATATTCAAAGCGGGTTTCATAACCGGCCGCCTGCGCCGCCCCGCCCGGGGCCATGACGCCGCCCAGAACGCCGCCCAGCACAAGCCTCAAAGCGGCGGCGGCAAAAAGGTTATAATGTTTCATCGCGCTGTCCCCCTAATTGTCACAGGCGGCGTCATGGCCGCCCATAAGACCACTGCTGCCCCTGGGATCGATCATCCGGCACAGATTGCCCACGGTGTCATAAAAATACACCGTCTTCAGGTTAAGACCCCCGCTATCCACCACCATCGAGGCCAGATTGCCCGAGGCGTCATAACTGTTGAGCGTCACCATGCCCTCAGGATCGGTGATCTTGGTCAACTGGCCGTGGACGTTATATTCGTATGTATAGACCGGGCGCACGCCCCCCGCATCCGCCGGGCGGGTCGCCGTCCTGACCTGACCCGCGCCCCGAACACCCGCGCCGTAATAGTCCAGATCCGTCCGATGGCCGTTGGCGTCCGTTACCGAGGTAGGCAGCTTTTTGAAAGTTGAATCGCTATAGGTCGCCGAGGCGCTGATGGTCTGAGCGCCATCCTTTGACTTTTGGCTCTTCTGGATCACATTATTGTAGTTGTCATAGGCAAACTCAACCCGGTTGCCTTCCGGATATTGCCGGGCGGAGACCCGGCCCCAGTCGCCGAATTCGGTTTTGACCACACGGCCCGCTTCGTCGACAAACAAGCCGTAGTCGTCCTCGCGACCGTCATTGACGGTCTCCATGCCGTCATAAAGACCGTACCACACCGTATAGCTGTCGCCGCCCGGATCAACCCGCTCGCCATGGAATCCTTCGGCAATTTTGAACTCATAAGCGCCGCGAGTGCCCAAAACAGCCTCGGCATCCTTGACGGTCTTCACCTGCCAGGCTTCATTGTAGCTGTACTCAAGCGCAGCATTGGTGGAATCGCCTGGCAGATAGACTTTCCCGAGCATAAAGCCGGGGATGGGACGGGCATCTATGGCGGGCGTTGCTGCTTCAAAACCGTAAAAACCGCCATCGGGCGCGGTAAAACCCTCACGCCCATTCTGGCTGGTAAAGGTCACACTGTGACCATTACCGTTATTGATACTGTTGACTTTATATTGAGCGGAAGCATCATAGACCCAGTTGAGCATACGACCAAAGTCATTACTGATTTTTATGAGACGGATGCCATGATTATAATTCCCATTTTCATAGGTAAAATTAACGGCGAAGCCATTGGCGTCGGTTGCCGACTTCAAATAATGTTTATACAGCGTCAGAATATAGTCCCCCAATGAGGAGTTCAGATGGGAATAGGCATCAAACACCAGAACAGTCTTGTCTGGCGTCGTCACCGTCAGGTCAATGCTGTTATAAGTCCAGCGGCGTTGCTGGACATATTGGTCAATGACATAGTCTCTGACCGCGACCCGGGAGCCACCCTGCGCCAGAGTTGCAGCAGAACCTGGAGGGGCGTTGAAAGCGCCATCAGGCAACCGCACGAACTGGTAACCACCGTTCGGGCTGGATATGGAAACCACATTATAGGTCAACTGCTTGGCCCACCAGTGGTTAATAAAGGGGAGCAGAACCAGGCTATTCAAGTCATTACCCTCAAGGGCCACATCATAGGCCGCATAAAGGGCGGCGATTGTGCCAACCGCATTCCACGGATGGGACGCCCCCATGGCTTCGAGGCCGGAGCCGGAAATAGTAGCCTCCGATTCCATATTATCCTGAAAAATCTGCCCGTTATTGACGCCGGCATAACGCCAATGCTTAACCGCCATATTCGTCCTGTCAGCAGTAGGTTCGTCATTGTTGATAAGTTTTATATCAAGAGACAATTTATGCGGAAAGGAACCCGACCCGGCGGACAGAATCTCTCCAGAAGACCAACTGGCATTGCCGGACGCCAGATCCACACCATGCACCACACTGCGGTCTTCAAATTCATCCTTCAGGATATCCGCCGATTGGGCTGGATCAAATTCCTCTTCGTTCCTGTTTGCGACGGAGGAAGACCCTCCCTTGTAAACACCGTCTCGTGTGGTCACCACATGGGCGATATCAGTTACAATACCATTAATATCCTTCTTGATCGCAATGAAGGCGGCGCCTCGCTGTAACGAGGCGGTTTCAAGTTTAAAACCGGAACTCAGTCCTATCAACCGTTTGGGGCCATATTCATACCCCGGACCGAGGAACTCGTCATTGACCGCTAGCACCTCATAACCTTCCAGCAAATAATTTCTAATGTGTTCATGACCATCAGGATAAGGGATCTTGTCAATATAAACAGGCAACAAGGCGGAATCCCGATCATACCCTTCTTGAAGGATCAAATCCTCCAACAGAAATTCGTCGCTGCTTTTAAACCAATAATATTTGGAGCTGGTGACGAGTTCTGTTTCGGCCCAATTAAAGCGTTCCGCCGTTGAAGCCGTGTCCACAGAATCCAGTTGCTGCTCAAATACAGATCCTTCCAGGGTCGCAGCAGCAGCGGTTACCATATGTATAAGCGCCTCCTCATTTGCTGCGCGACCACCATCATCCACGGCTGAAAACCCGGTGGACAGATCAAGGCGCATCATCTGGTCACCAATCTGATAATAGCATTCGGTATTATTCGTCTTACAATCTGTCGCTATATGAGTTTCAGCATAAGCCATTCCGACAGTATGGTGATGGAGTACACTGGCGCCAGCGATATTCCCGGCCATATCCGCCATTTTACTAAATTGGGCCAACCAGCCGGCCGCCAGCTTTGCCTTCGTATTGTCCTGCTTGCTTTGAGGTTTCGGTACATAGGTTCCGCCGCCGTCGCCATCCAGGTCCGCTGGACGCACCGATGCCATATAACCATCTTTGCCATGCTCCTTGTGCCATTTATTCATCAATTCCTGAGAAACATCACCCCAGCCATGAACAATGTGCGCCGTGGACACCACATCAAATTTATGCTCGCTGACCTGGTCCATATACGCACCGCCATCAGCCGCATAAGGGTGATCCACAGACAATTCCGCATAAAAATTCAGCCGTCCACCGGTGGCCAATACGTGGCTATGCTTGGCCTCTGTCCCGTCGCTTTGCATAACCACGACCCCATCAACAGACAGCTTTCCATGCCACTCGTCGATATTGATCGACCGGAAATGTCCGGCTCCGCCGCTAGGATCTATTTCCAGTTTTCGGCCATAAATCTCATCTACATAAAACAAAACCTCAACCGGATCCGAAAAAGGCTCAAGTTCCGGAAAACTACTTGTAAAGCCACGGGTATATTTGTCGTAAAACACATTGAATTTGGTTCGGAACTGGTCTGGCACATCGCTCCAGATGGCATCGGGAGTTAGGGTATAGACATAGTCGCCCGCCCCCATCCGCCAGCCGTCAACGGGAATTTCTTCGGTGATAATTTTCTCGCCGCCGATAATCTCATGCAACGGTTTCGTATGATGATTGGTCTTGATTTCCGTCAGCAGGTTGGAAGAGTAGGTTTTCAGATTGCTGGCGATATTGTTTGGCGAAATATCCTTGATGTAGCTCACCCCTGAATCGGCGCCTGTGACAGGTATTGCGCCCCGAGCCCCGTTGGTAAAGCTGCTCCGGCTATAGCCCATAGCGGAAAGCAGGTCAATACCGTCAAAATAATCATGCAACTTGTAAGACGGATCAAAATGATAAGTAACGCCGCCAATATCCGCAGTAACCCAAACATGCTTCATGGTCACGGAACTGAGCGATGAGGAAGTACCGGTAACGGTAGCTGGTATGCCGCCATACGCCAACAGCTTTTCTGCTGCATCGCCGTTATCCACGCCGAGCCATGCAGCAAACTGTACTCCTGTCAGGGTGATCTCACCATATTGGTAGTTCGCCGTATAGCCTGCCTCCCTGAGAAGAGCCACCATTAAGTCGGCTTGATCGAAAGCGGTGCCGTGCCGGTCAATTAGGGTGCCAAGTGCTCCCTTCTGCAGACCAAAAAGGGGCGTAATTTCGATCTTGCTTTTCACAAAGGCGTAAATCAGATCCACATCATTATCAAGGGCTCTAGCCATGGCCTTTACTTCCGGCGAGCGGTAAATGCTGTCAGCAATGCCGTAGGTGTGGGTGGTGGCGGCGCCGTAATAACTGTCCGCCGCAGACAAGGAGACCAGATCACCGCGGCCGATTTTTACCGAGGGTAATTCCGCCCGTGCAACACTACCAATACCCGCGACAACCATTAATGCAACTATCATTGATTTTAGAAAGTTTGACATTTTTATGTCCCCAACCATATTCACAAACACCTTATTTCAGACCGAATTCGCAAAACCTTTTCATAATATCCTAATCAAAAGGTCCACCACCTTGCCCCGCCATAACAGTAAGTGTAATTGTTGCCGAGTCAGTTCCCCCGTTTCCATCGGAAATCGTATAAGTGATCGTCCTAACGCCGGACACGCCATATTGGCAGTTGACCTTAGTCGTTCCAACAATATAACAATTGGGGCTATTTTCAGAAATTACCGATAGCGTGTCTCCGTCAGGATCCGTATCATTGGCCAGCACGTTAATCGTGATATCTTTGTCCTGATATACCGAAGCGCTGTCATTCACGGCATTTGGCGGCCCGTTATCGTCATTGGTGATCGTCCCTACCCCCTGGCTGTCGGAGATGGTCGCGCCGTTGGTGGCGGCACTCAGGTTCAGATAAAGCGTCTCATTCGCCTCATATGTCGTTTCTTCCGTCGTGCTCACCGTCACCGTCTGGGTGGTTACGCCCGCCGCAAACGTCAACGTGCCGGATCGGGACGTATAGTCGCCGCCCGACACGGCGGTTCCGTTGGCTGTTGCGTAATTTACATTGTGGCTCAACCCCGTGGAGCCGGCCTTGGTCACCGTAAAGGTCAGGTTGCCCCCTTCGGAGACGGAGACGTTATTGACAGAGAAGCTCGGGGCCCCATCATCGTTGGTGATCGAGGCTTGTTCGCTGCTTTCGGAGATGGTCGCCCTTACCGGTGAAGACAATGTGAAAATGACCGTTTCATTGACTTCATAAACAGAATCTTCCGTGGTGCTCACCGTTACAGTCCCCGAGGTCTGTCCCTCGGCAATCACCAGTGTTCCCGACGTCGCCGTATAATCCCCGGCGGAAGCCGTACCGTTGGTCACGGCATAATTCACTTTCACATCCACCGTCGTGGCCTGGGACAGATTGACCGTGAAGGAGATATTATCGCCCTCCGACGCATTGACATGACTGATACTCAGGGCGGGCACTATGGGGGCATAGGCAATGTCCGTCATCCGAACCGAAGGCTGATAAAAATAAGCGGTATATTTATTCTGCGTGCTTTCGGAATAATAGGTGAAGAACCGAGCGTACATCAGGTCCGAGACGCGATCTTCGTACCAGCGATAATTTGCAATATCAGCAACCTTCACGCCGGTCTCAACATCATAGATCCCGCCCCAGTTCGCATTGCTGTCCAGCGGATAGCCTTCCGGCAACACATATCCAATAACCTTGTACCATTTTTCAGGATCAAGATGGGCCGTTTGCGCCGCGGTATTCCAGGCCAGAAAATAAGGGTTGCCATGAACGGTCGTATTCTGGAGGTTCTTTACCTGCCCCCCCGTCCGCGTTCCCCAATATATATTCTGGTAAGCCGTATCATATTTTTTAAAATATATGGTGAACTCATAGGCTTTGGTCTCATCGATAGTGAAATAGTTTGTAGCGCTCCCGCCGCCGCCATTGGCGTCCGTCTCCGTCTGGCCGGCCTCCATGGCCGTCACCATCTGACTGTATCCGGGACCCGTCACCCGCGCCCATCGCGCCTCATTGGCATAAGACGAACCCGTGTTCCAGTCCGACACCACCGCCGCGCCGGCCGGGGCCGCCCCCACAGGCCAGTTGGCGAGGCTGACCAGGTTCGGACCCGTTCCGAGGGTAGGGATATTGTCGCTGACAGGCCGGTCGTCCACATAGGAAACCACATGCCGGGTTCGGTTGCCGGCCGGATCATAATTGTAATCAACCTGATCACCGACATCGCTGGTGATCCCGATCAATCGACCAAGCTCGTCATACTGATAGTTTTCGGTGACTTGCGCTTGAACAGAAAACGCAGAAAACAGAACACCGAGGACAACACCCCCACACGCAGCCCGCAATATGCTCATAAGATTTCCCCCAATAGTCCCCGTAGAAGAAGATTATATATTATCGTCAAGCAAACCTTATAGGATTGTTTTGTAAAGTCAACACCCTATATGATCCAGGGGAATCGCATATTAAAATAATTGACGTTTCTTGATAAATAGATTCTAAGCTTTCTGATTCAGTTTTGAATTCCGGGAGTTTTAGGTGGCTGATTTTTTCGCTATTTTTCTGATCTTGACGACCCTCGTTATCGCAATCGTCGTCATGACCTTGTGGAGATGTTGTTTATATCCCTGGTCGCCATGCTGTGCGGCGCGAAAAGCTGTGTCGATCTGGCGGATTTCGCCGAGATCAAGGAAGATGAGTTGAAGGAATTCCTCGAGATGAGGGGCGGCCCGCCCTGGACTTACCCTGCAAAAGTAGAGAGCATTCTGATACTTTATGTTTATACGGAGGGGGCCATGCGCACTTCTTTAATTTGTTTAATTTTCTCGCTTTTCTTTATGATTTCCAGCGCAAATGCGGCCTGTGTTTATGCCTCTTACCAGGAGAATGACGGCAGCCTGAGTGAAATTACCTTTCCCGTGAGGGAGGACACAGCAGACAGGCTCACAGCTTTAGGCTACAAAGAGGTTACCTGCAAAAAAGATTATTCTGCACAGAAAATCAACCAGAAATGTGCCAAGATGAACGCCTGGCCAGATAAAATGAAATCAACCTTCTCTGCAAGATTCAAGATTACAGCCGCTAAAATGTGTCAATATTCTCTGGAATATGTAAATTCACAAAATTAAGATTCTGGTCATTTTCCGTCCACCGTTTTACAAATATCCAAATCCCTTTGGTAAGTGGTTGCCCATCTGTAGACCCAGAATGGTTCGCGGCGGTTACCGGTTATTCGGATAACCGCCCTGCGTTGGATTTTCACATCATCACTGACGGCGACCTCAGCCCGGATGGTAAAAGCCTTGCCGGCGTGTGAGCCGGTCTGCTGCAAAACTGACTGTGTCCCAGACACCAGGCTCCCGGTCGCAGCCCCACTGATCTCCAGCCAGTTCTGCCCGCCAAAGCGGATCTTATCAGCCCATTTGATCAGGGTTTCCATATCATTGAAAGCCGCCGCATAATTCACCCCCAGCCGATTGCTATAAACCGTCAAATAGGGTTCGATACATTGGTAAATTTGACGATCAATCCCTTCAAATTGCCTAATATCTGAAATGACTTTAAACGGTTTTTCGGGGCTTGCATCCCTGAGAATTCTTAATTTTTCAGCGATTGCATTGGCTGAATTTTCATCCATACCGTTGTAAGCCAGAACGGCCCCTATGAGCATTTCATGTGAGGTATTGAGATCGATTTTCCCTGTTTCAGGAATAATCGTCATATTGATTTCTTTATCCACAAATTGAACCGTAAAGGAAGATATTTTTTCAGGCAGTCTCCTCGCCGCGCCTGGTGCTGACAATCGTTGGACAGCCAGATATATACCAGCATCCGCAATAGCCACGGCTTTTGATTTCCGGCCGATATTATCCGCATAATGGCTTTGAACTTTGGCGACGGTCATCACAGACATCACAAGTATTGATAGCACCATCAACGCCCAAAGGACAGAGATCAGGGCGATGCCCTGATCATGTTCCGCTGTTTTATTTTTCTGCATTATTATTCAGTTTGGACGTCGGGAACGGGGTGAGATTCCTGAACTCTCCCTTAAGGCTGTTAATTACATCTCGGGTTTCATAGGCGTTTGTGACCACGCGTGGGGTGAGCAAAACAATAAGCTCGGTTCGCCTCTTCACATCGGACGTGGTGCTAAAGGCCTTGCCCAGCAGGGGAATATCCTTCAGCAGCGGCACGCCTGAGTTCGACTGGGACGATGTTTCGCGGATCAGGCCGCCGAGGGCGATTGTCTCGCCATTCTGGGCGGCGACCATGGTTTCGATTTTTCTTGTCTGGATGGTGGGGGAGTCAATGCCCGAAGACTTGGTTTCCGCGACCTCGCTAACTTCCTGCGCCACTTCCAGCAGGACCAGGCCGCCCTCGTTGATATGGGGCGTGATGTTCAGGATCACACCCGTGTCCCGAAACTCGATCGTATTGACCAGGGGCGCATTCTCTCCCCCGGTTGATTGTGAGGATTGCACGGCAACCGGCACCTGATCGCCGACCTGCAGGGTGGCCGTCTGATTGTTGAGCACCATCAATTTCGGGGAGGAGACCACATTGACATCGGTGACGCTGCTCAGGGCGTTGAGAACGGCGCTTTTGTCAGACCCGGAATAGACATATGAAAAACCCGGGAAACTCGGGGAAACCGACCCGCTGCTGGCGCTGGAGAATGTAAAGCTGTTGGAGCCGCTTTCCAGGAACCAGTTTACGCCGTATTTCAGGTCGTCATTCAGGGTCACTTCGGCCAAAGTCGCCTCAATCAATACCTGCCTTGGCGGGTTATCCATTTGTTTGAGGGCATTGCTGATCACGCCATATTCTTCGGGGGTTGCGAATATCAACAGCGAATTATCATCTACATTGGGCACTATTTTCAATTGCTGCTTATCCAGAGGATTTCCAGTTTGCCGGCTACTGTTCATACCCGAATAGGGTCTTTGTATATTCTGGGAACTTCCGGATTCACCGGCCGCATTCCCGGACATATTCGACCCCGTCCCGCCTCCGAATATCTGGTTGAGAGAATTCGCGATGGTTTCAGCCTTGCCATTCTGCACATGATAGACATAGATCTTTCGACCTTCGGACTGTCCGCCCTTATCCAGTCTTTTGATCCAGCTTTCCACCTGGCGCAAATATTCTCTGCTGTGGGAAATGGCCAAAAGTGAATTGAGGCGGGACATGGGAATGAATTTCACCATTCCTTTTATCGGCGTGGAGGCATCATCAAAAACTTTTGACAGCTCGCCCTGAAGGGTTTTGGCTTCCACATTTTCCAAGGCAAAAAGGGCGAATGTCATGCCCTTGAGCCAGTTCACGTCAAAGGTGTGGATCAGATCCTGCAGGGTGGCCAACTCCTTGGCTGTGCCTGCCAGCAACATCAGGTTGCGGGCATCGTCAACCTTCAAAATGGACCCTTGCGGTGCAAAGGACTGCAATATCTTCGCCATCTCCGTGGGGGTTACATATTGAAGCGAGATGGCCTCAACCCCGAAGCCCGGCAAATTCACGCTGGCGGGAGACGGCCGCCTTATGGACGATATTTTTCTCGGCGCGTCCTGTAGCGGCATCACATGATAAATTTCACCACTTTTGACCATCGCCACATTGACCAGCCTGAGAGATTCTTCCAACGCAATCAGCACCTCTGTTCTTCCCAACGACCTGTTCGACTGTAAAGTAATCCGCCCCTTGACCGCAGGGTCGAGGATATATTCCTGGGACAGCATTTCGGTCAACACGGCGTCGACGACCATCCGGACATCGGCATCGAGGAAATTCAGATCAATAGTGCCATCCTTTTCCCTGGAAATGGGCGGCAGGGATCGTCTCGAAGTGTTGATAAATTCCCCTGTACCCGTGATATATTCCACCATAGATTTCTTGCTGGTTGAGGCGCCTGCCCCTTCGGGAACATCCTCTTTCAGAAGCACATATTTGCTGCTTTCAGTGATGGACCGGGGCGCCGGGCTGGTGGCGGTCCTTTCGCGGGCCACGTCCCCGGCACAGCCAAATAAAGTGATGGACAGAACAAGCGGCAGTAGGTTTCTTGCAAATGCTTGTAGAGGAATTTTATTTTTTGTTGTCACAGTTGCCTGCCCCCAATCATTATCTTTTACTATCAGCGGACTTTATGAGCTTTAGCTGTGCGACTTCGGCGCCTTTGGTTAATTCTACAGCACTTTTCAGAATGGATTTCACGGTCCATCCGTCAAAACTGTCGCCCGTTTTCAGCTTATGACTTTTTCCACTGTTTTTATTCAGCAATATGACAAAACCATTGCCGCCGTTGATATATACGATGCCTTTAAGTTTATAGGCCGTCAAGGGATTCACCCTCCTCACCGGCTGTTTTTTTACCGGCATTGCTTTTTTAACGATATATTGTTTGCGGTTTTGATGAAACAAAGGGCGCTGTTCCAGACTTGCCAGTTGTACGGAGCTTCTTTGCTGTCTTTCTGTCATATCGTTGAGAAACCGTTCCAGGGATACGGTTTGAGCTGCCGGCAACTGCTCGCCATCATGCAGAAGCAGGCTCAGGCCTCCCCCGACTAGAACCAGAAGATTTATAACAGACAGGGTCAGAACAAGCCGGGAAGAGAATATAATCATTGTCCCTCCCCTTGCTTTGTAGATAGCAATCCATAGCCATATATGTCCCAGCGAACAGTCATAACAGGCGCTCGGCCCGTTCCCTGATTTGGGCCCTGATTTTCAGCGGTCCGGATACTGACATTGTCAAAATTAAGCAGTTTGGAGTGACGCCCAATATTCTGCAGAATTTCATTCAGCACCTTGCTATCGACCCTGAGGGACATTCTAAGGCCTATTTTCTGAAAGCCATCTTCCGGCGTCGGCAGAATCGACTGCATATTGTCAATGCGTCCGCCGCTTTGCTGTATAATCCGGCGAATATCATTCTGCATCTGGGAATTCAACGCCGCATGACTGTAAGCATTGTAAGTGATCTCCGGCAAAGGGGCCTGCCTGATTTTGGCCAGTCTTTTCCGGTAAATATCTTCGCGGCCCAGAATATTCTGAAACCGCTCGACAGATGAAGTGAGCTGATCCACCTGGTCAGACTTCACAGAAATCAGGTTATATATCGGCAGCACAACAAAGCCCATGACGCTAAAGATCGCAAATGCCAGCAGTGTCAGGCTGAGTATCTTTCTATAAACGGGAGAGAGCTGATCAATCATTTTGTCCCCTCTCTTCCAGCTCAAAAGAGATGGAGAAACGCTCCCGCGCCGCATTGCCGGAAGGGTTGTTTATTCTGGTTGAGCTGTTGGTCACATTCCTGAACAGCGGGCTGTTATCGATTTTCTCGACCAACAGACTGGCGTTTGACGTCTTGCCGGTTATGGTCAGCCGATCGCCATTCTTTGCGAACTCAAATACCCAGCTGTCATCCGGCAGCAGGTCCGTCAGGTTGGACAGGATTTCATCAAGCCGGAGATGCTCAATCTTGCTCTGATATAAGCTCTGCTGCCGGTCAAAATTCTGAATTTCACTGGATAAGGCCTCGATTGCCCGCGCATCCTGTGACAGTTCATTCATTTTTCCGTTAAGAAATTCTTCCCTCTCTGACAGTTGAAAATAATGAATGCCCGTAAATAAAGTCGTCAAGACAAGAAAACCCGCAACCAGTCCCGCCACAAGCCCACTTTCCAGATCCTTGTATTTCTTACCCAGGTTCAGAAAGGTAAATGTCAAGGATTTGTCTGATCCAGAAATTCCCTTGATCGCTTTTATCCTGTGACCTGCGCCAGTAAATACCGATATGATATGCTTACTCAAGGACCTTTTAATCATCGCCAGGGATACGGCAATTGTTTCCTGACCATCTTGTTCAGCGGATAAACAGTCAAAATGGATATCCTGTTCCGCCATGGGCAAAAGACGGGACAACTGCAATCTGACAATATTCCGGAAGCTGTTTTTTGCCGCCTTCGGCAGGTTGATTTGCCGTTCGAGAATTAAGTCCTCAGACAAAAGTATGGTGACGGGATGGTTTACCTCTTTTGACAAAATTTTCTTAAATTCAGGCGCCTCCAGAATTTCCGGAACAGACAGATCAAATGTCTTTCTTTCCTCGGGCCCATCTGCCGGCAAGACAATTTCTGTCTGCTGTTCTCTGAAGAAAACCTGCACTGTCTTCTCATCTGGAAAGAGCACATCTCTCAAGGCGACAGGCGCGATACCCAAAAGCTCATCCGCCCACCACGATAAGAACGCCGCCAAATTCTTCCTGATCTGTTGTATTTTATCCCCCATGACCTACCTGTATATGCATCCACGACTTACCGGATCATACATACAATCCACATTATGCGTAATCTTTATTTTAATAACCTGATCAGGCCATTTGCCTGAGGCGCTTGCGACCTTCAGCCTGACATGTGTCGGAAGTTCTCCTTCTTGGTCCCATCCAGAGGTCCAGATGGCCTGAGACTGATCTGGCCCATTATCAAGGTAGGAAAACTCAATCCTTCCAACTTTTTCCAGCAAGACGGTTGAGCCTTCAGAATATTGACTATTTTCCTTGTGCGCCGCCTGCCATGACAATGTAAGGGCTATATATTCTCCATCATTCACCTGCTGCAAGGTTATTTTATACAGGCCCTTTTCAACACCCTCCCGATTTAAGGGCGCTAGAAATGTCATGCTGTCCTGAGTTCCCCGAAAAGCGTTTTTCTCAGGGTAAATGCTGTTCAGCAGGTCACGCAAAAATGCCTGCACCTGGAAAGATTCAAAAGATTTCTGACTGTTTTCCGCTGTTTTAACCGTCACTCTGTTGGCGAAAGTAAAACTGCCATACAACAATGACATCAAGAATCCCAACAATAGAAACGCCACCAGCAATTCTATCAGGGTGAAACCGGCCTCTCTGTTAAGGTCATCACTTTTCATTGCACGGCGGGCCTCAGACTTTCCAGCTTGTATTGGCGTTCGCCGCCTATTCCCCGCCAGGTTACAATGACTTTAATCTGATCAAGTTTCAGGGGCTGTCGGCGGGTGTTCCCGCCATTTCTGTTCTGCGGCGTTCTTGATACCGCCCAGTGGAAACCGTCTATTTCACCCTCAGCCTGCGAAGGCAGCATCTCGCTTTCGGCCAGTTTTGACTCGGCGATTAATATCGCCGTCATCTGAGCCGAGGAAATTTCACTTCTGCCCATGCCGGACATCAAAAAGTTATAGATCAGCCCAATGGACCCCGCCAAAATCACGAAGGCCGCCAGCACCTCAAGCAGGGTGAAGCCGTCATCGTTCTTCGTCACCACGTGATATTCGCTCACTGTTCCTCACCCATTGAAATCCGCCCCGTGATCCAGTCAGATATGATCTTTCTCTCCCGCTCCCCGGCGCTTAATATAAGCATAAACCCGTCATTCTTGCCATCCGGGGTGAAAATAACCTTGTGTCTTGAACTTTCCTTAAATGAGAGATCGATGCCTTTGGTCGTCTTGTCTATCTCCAGGTCCGGCAGAATATAGCCCTCACCATCCTCCTTTAAGATAAACGCCACCGGTTTTCCGGTGAGAACTGCCTTCAATCGTGACCGTCTCAGGTCGGAAATTACTTCCTCCGTGGTGGCGTTTAACGTGACCGACGGCAGTAATCTGGAATAAACGGGAACCGCCAGGGCGTAAGCCAGCCCCATGATCCCCAGCACCACCAACAGCTCGAGAAGAGTGAAGCCCGCTTCCGAAGATGGTTTCTCTAGTGCGTCATTCTTCCCAACTGACCACATCCGCATTCTCTCCCTCACCGCCTTCCTTCTTATCGCCACCTAAAGACTTGATGTCAAAGGCGCCATGCTCCCCCGGAAACTTATAGACATAGGGCTCGCCCCACGGGTCAATCAGGCTGGAGGATTTCTTGATATAGGGGCCAAACCAGTTTTTGGCATTGGACGGCTTCTCCACCAGAGCCTTCAGCCCTTCTTCCTCATCCGGATAGCTCCCCACATCGATCTTGTAAAAATCAAGATTTGCCGACAAGGCGTCAATTTGCAGCCTCGCCGCATCCGCCTTCGCCCGCCCCAGATATTTAACTACCTGAGGCACCGCAATCGACGCCAAAAGCCCAAGCACCAGCAATACGACAAGAAGCTCCATCAGGGTGAAGCCTTTTTCTTTACTCTCTTTTGCACGTTGTTTCATTTTCACAACCGACCCTTTTAAGTGCGACTATACATAAAACTCGCATATCTCAGTAAGCAATTTCATTTATCGACATGATGCCCAGCAATATCGAGGCGATCATGCCCGCGATCAGCAGGCCCATGCCGACGGTGAGCGCTGGGACCAGAAGCGCCATCAGCCGGTCGACCAGATTTTTCACATCCTCATCCAGTATATCCGCCGTCCGCATCAGCATGGCATCCAACTGCCCGGTGTCTTCACCGACCCTTGTCAGCTCTTTGGCCAGGGTGGGGATGAAGCTAAGCTTCAGATATTCCGATGACAGGTCGCGGCCCTCTTTCAGGCGGGTCAATATCCTGCCCAATTCTGTGAACATGAGACGGTTGGATATGCCGTCGCGGGATATGGCAAAGGCGGAAGTCAGAGGAATGCCATTTTGCAACAGGGTCGCCATCATCCGGTGAAAGCGAGAAATCTCATTTTTCATAACCAATGTCCCGAGAACAGGTACTTTCAACACCATCTTATCAAGACGGTTCCGGGTCTTTTGATTTTTAACCAACGCCACAATGCCGCCTCCCATCGCCATTATAAAAACTAAGCAAAGATAACCATTGGAATTCACAAACTTGCCGAAGGACATAACCATTTCCGTCGCCCACGGCAGGCGATCATCAACCTGTTCAAAAATCGGTTCAAACTGCGGCAGGATGACGGTGATAATCAGCACCATCGTCAAGACCACCATGATCATCAAAAGCGCTGGATAGATCAGAGCGGACCGTACCTTTTCCTGAATCTCCACGACCCGCGCCAAATATCCGGCCAGTCTTTCCAGGACAACGCCCAATGTGCCACTGGCCTCACCGGCATTAATCATGCTGATGTAAAACTTCGGGAAGGCGCCCGGCACCCGGCCCATGGCGCTGGCCAGGCTTTCGCCTTCCCGCACTTCGGTCAGAAGAGATTTCAGCGTCGCGGCGATCTTCTTGTCAGAGGCCATGGAAGAAAGCACCATTAACGACCGCTCCAGCGACAGCCCCGCCCCGACAAGCGTCGCCATCTCACGGGTGATATTGAGCAACTGATGGGTGGAGAGCCTGTCCGACTGGAAAAGCGGCTTATTCAGGGCCGCCATAAGTCCCGGCTGAACAGACATCACATCCACGGGGATCAACCCTTGACGGGACAACTGATCGAGCACATTGTCCCGGCTTTGGCCTTCCATTTCCCCGGCCTGCATTTCCCCGGTGGCGTCCATGGCTTTATAGGAAAAGCGAGCCATCAGTCCCCCGCCCCTTCGGCCCCGATCACCCGGTATAATTCTGCGAGAGACGTTACACCTTCGTTTGCCAATTCCATGCCCTGCTCTGTCATGGTCCGCATGCCTTCGGAAATGGCGAGGGCTTCAATATCCGATGCAGGCGCTTTATCCCGGATGAGCGACTGGATGCCGTCAGTAATTTTCAGCACTTCAACAATCATCGTCCGGCCCTGAAAGCCGCTGTGATGGCAATCCGTGCATCCCGGTGCATGATAATTGTCTATATCGTCCTTGGTTTTGCAAGAGGGGCATAGTTTCCGCACCAGCCGCTGCGCCATGACGATGTTTAACGTTGAGGCCAACAGGAAATCCTCAACCCCCATGTCCAGAAGCCGCGCCACGGCCCCCGCCGCCGTATTGGTATGAAGCGTGGACAGGATCAAGTGACCGGTCAAGGACGCCTGCACCGCAATCTGGGCGGTTTCGGTATCGCGGATTTCCCCGACCATCATGATGTCAGGGTCCTGTCGCAGGAAAGACCGCAGGGCCGAGGCAAAACCGAGATCTATCCGGCTGTTGACCTGGGTCTGGTTAATGCCGTCGAGCATATATTCGATCGGGTCCTCAATGGTCAGGATCTTGTTGGTGGGCTGATTGAGGATATTGAGCGCTGCATACAACGTCGTGGTCTTGCCGCTGCCGGTGGGTCCGGTGACCAGAATAATGCCGTGAGGTTTCTCCAGCGCATCGCGGAAGGCAACCATCTCCTGCTCCGGGAAGCCCAATACGTCGAGATCAAGTTCGAGGCTGTGCTGATTCAATATTCGCAGGACAACGCTTTCGCCAAAAGCCGTCGGCGTAGTGGATACCCGGAAATCAATATCCCGGCCCTGAATAGCCAGCCGGATACGTCCATCCTGCGGCAAGCGTCGCTCGGCAATATCCAGTCCCGCCATGATCTTGATCCGGGAATTTATCGCTGATTTATAATTATGCGGCGGGCTTTCCACTTCCTCGAGCATCCCGTCAAGGCGCAGACGTATCTTGAGGCTTGCCTCCATCGGTTCAATATGAATATCGGAGGCATGACGGCTCACCGCCTGATGCATCAGGCGATTGACAAAACGGATCACCGGCGCTTCGCTGGCCAGATCTTTCAGGCGATCAATGTCATTGAGATCGCCAGTCGCATTATCAAGGTCACTTGGGGAAAATCCGTTACTCTCCCCCTGGTAGAGTTCATCAAGGACGATGTCGATTTCACTCGGCGGGGCGACACAATATTCTATCCTTTTGCCCGTTGCATATTGGATCGCCTGTTTCGGGAAGTCATCAAAGGGGTCGGTGACCGCAAGCTTGATCACATCCCCCCGATTCCGAATGGGTAACACACGGGAAGAGGTCAGGAATTTATCGGTCACCTGATCAAGAGGGACTTTCGCATCAGGAAAATCATCTTTATCAAGTTTGGGAAGACTTAATACTGCCGCATAAGAAGAAACAAGATCAGCCTCGGACAGGAGGCCCAGCTTGATCAAAACATCCCCAAGTCTTTCGCCGCTTTCCGCCATGGCCCTCCGGGCACGGCCAAGACTTTCCATTGAGAGCTTCTTTTTCTCAATAAGATATGTCTCAATTGTCTCCCCCATATACAACCCCTCAATTGGATTATGCCATTTATCGTTGTAGAAAGCATAGCACTACTGGAGGCCGCTTCACAATGAAAGATTGCGCTTTATGCCGAGCAAAAGCCATGCTCAATTTATGGTTCGTCTCAAAAGCATTATCAAAGCAACTTGAAATATACCAAGAATATCTGAAGTTCAGTTAACGTGTCAAAACCATCGGGCCATAAAGCCATGTTAGCCAGAGGGCGAAGCTGAGAAACGGGCCGAAGGGGATTTTTGTGATAGCAAGGTTTTTTTTCATTACTCGACCCCACAGGATGGCAACAATAATGCCAATCAGGGCCGCAATCATAATTACGCTGGCCAGCCCCTGCCACCCAACCCACGCCCCGGCGGCGGATAACAACTTGGCATCGCCGAGCCCAAGCCCCTCCCGTCCGCGCAGTCTGCGGTAGAAAACCGCCACTGCCATAAACAGGATATAACCAACGATGGCGCCGATCACAAAATGCGTTGTCAATTCAGGCGTTATCATGCTGTTGAAGAATACACCCAGCACAATTAAGGGCAGGGTTAGAAAATCCGGCAACCGATAAATCTTGAGATCAATGGCACTTAAGGCGAGCAAACTCCAGCCCAGCAAGCAACCGGCCCACAGGTAATCCGGCGACAACACCAACAGACTCCAGATGAAGAGCAAAACAGCAAGAATTTCCATAATAACATAGAAAGGACTGATTCCTGTCCCACAATGGCGGCATCGTCCGCGCAGGCCAATCCAACTGAACACGGGGATCAGTTCAACGACCCCGAGTTTTGTCGCGCAAAACAAGCATCTCGAGCGGCCCGAAAGGACGCACTCCCCCAGAGACATCCGCTGGGCAAGGTTGGCGAGAAAACTCCCGATCACAAGGGACAAAATTAGGAAAATAATGGTTTGAAAAATAATCTCATACCCCAAGTTTTGCAAAAGACGTCATTTCGGTTGTTCATAATAGATGCTGCAAACTGTAAACGCCATTGAAAAAGAAAGCCATTCCGTCGCCGCAGAATAGCCAAAGGTACTGTCAGGGGCACCCCCCGCCTCGGCAAGCTGGCTCAACCAGGTCGAACGCTGGTTTGCGGAACTGGCGAATAAGCAGATCAGGCGCGGGCTACACAGCTCGGCCAAGGCGC
>Ga0209692_10002610_pt1 | contig 19124 bp, 11 predicted proteins | sample tdDd472_FD_187129 | JGI IMG/M metagenome (GOLD analysis project Ga0209692, IMG submission 187129) | Marine sediment microbial communities from the Atlantic coast under amendment with organic carbon and nitrate - tdDd47.2 (SPAdes)... | ecosystem: Environmental > Aquatic > Marine > Coastal >...
ATAATGGGGTGCAGGGGATCATCCCCTGCCCGCCGGAGGCTGGCCCTTTTTCTCTTTCTTTTCTGGCTTTTCATCCCCGGTGCGGATTGCCATCCCGTCCACGGGGGAGGAGAGGTCTGAGAGGATCACGCGTTCACCGGGTTTGAGGCCCTTGCCCACGAAGAGTGTGGCCCCTTCCCGCCAGAAGATGTCGACCTTTCGGATGCGAAGCTTTCCGCCTTCTGCCACCCACACCTCGCCGTCGTCTCGAAGGGCTCGGTCGGGCAGGGCCATGACCCCTGCTATGGACTTTCCTTCCAGCTCTGCCCTCACATAGCTGTTGAGAAGCAAGGGGGGGGCGCTCATGGCAGCGGCTTGGCCCATGGGGTCCCTGATTTCGATGAGAAGGCGTGCCATGCGGCTTTTGTCGTTTAAGTCGCCAAGCAGTCGCAGAAGGCCACCTTTAAAAACCGTGCCGTTCTGGGTGCGGATAAGGGCCTGGCTTCCTGTGGCATGGGATTCGTCTGGGAGGATGAGCCAGGGGAGATCTTTGACCGGAAGTGTCGCCTCCACCCACCAGATGTCATCTCCGGTGAGGGTCGCCACGGTTTGCCCCGTCGTGACCAGGGTGCCGGTGGGGGTGCTTCGGGAGAGTACCATGCCGTCAAAGGGGGCACGGATGTCGCTGCGTGCAAGGTCCAAAAGGGCCTTGTCCAGGTCGGCTGCAGCCAGGGCCAGACCCGCTTCAGTCTTTGCCAGCTGGGGCTTTCGAAGGGCCAGGGTCCGGTCTTCGACCGTGCGGCCGGTGGTTGTCTCCATGAGGGCCAGCTCTCGTCTGGCCACATCCTGGTTCCCCTGCTCCAGTGCAAGATCCGCCTGGGCCTGCTTGAGCTTTCCTCTGGCTGTGGCCAGGGCAAGGTTAAGGTCCGCTTTGTCCAGGGAGAGAAGGATCTCCCCTTTTTTGAAGCGTCCCCCGGGGATGAGGTTGGGAGAGATCCACTCTACCTGGCCTCCGACGCGGGCCTTCAGCTCAATCTGTGTGGAGGCAAGCACGGTTCCCATGGTGGCCACGGTGACGCTGTGATCGCCGAGTCGGGTCTCTTCCCAGCTGACCAGGGGGGGCTGGGAGGTGCGTGGGCGCTTTTGGGCCTTGGGCTTTGTGGTGATGATAAGGGCCGCGATGGCAACGGCGACTGCGACAATCAGCAGGGGCAAGCCCACGCGAACAAGGGTTCGGGAGGTGGGCTTCGTGGCTGGGGGCTTGGGCTTGAGGATCATGAGTTTTCGGAGGCTCCCTTGGGTGTTTCGTCAGTTTTGGAAGGCGCGGTGGCCTCAGGGGTGGTATCGGGCGCGAGATGCTGGGTCCAGTTGCCGCCCAGGGCGCGGTGCAGGGCGATTCGTTGCTTGACCAGAAGGGCCCTTGCCAGCACCAGTTTTCGTTCGAGTTCCTGGAGGTCTTTGAGCTCACCCAAAAGGTCCACGTAGCTGGAGACCCCTTGGGTGTATCGATTTCTCTCTTCTAAGAGGGTAAGACGTGCGGTCTCGATCTCCCGGGTGAGGGCGTCCACCGTCTCTTGTTGGGTTACTTCGCCTGAGAGGCTGTTTTCCACCTCGGAAAGGGCGGTGAGAACGGTGCGTCGGTAGGCGGCGAGGCGCTCTTCGGCCTGTGCCTGTGCCCGATCGACTTCGGCCTTGCGCCTTCCGGCATCAAAGATGGGGCCGGTGATGTTGGCGGCCAGGTTGGTGAACCAGTTGTCGAAGAGGCTCTCCACCCCATCCGAAGAGTAACGGGCCCGTGCTGTGATGGCAAGGGACGGCAGGCGGTCGGCTTTTGCTGCAGAGACCTCCCACTCCTCAGCCTTGAGCCTGAGGCCGGCGGCTCTCACGTCCGGTCGCATGGCCAGCAGATCGGCGGGGAGGCCTGTGGCGGGAAGGGCTCCGAGTTCCGGGAGGGTGGCGGTGTGGATGGCCGGTGCCTGGCCGGGTGGCTTGCCGAGGAGCAGGGCGAGGCTGTTCTCAAGGCGGCTCTCCTTCTCTTTCAGGGAGGGGCGCTCCGAGAGCTGGCGTTCAATCACTTTTCGTTGCCTCAGGACATCCACCGCAGAGACCAGGGAGTTTTCAAAACGCCACTCCAGGGCGGTGAGGAGGGTGCGGTTGAGTGTCATCTGTGCGTCCAACACCTCAAGTTCGTTACGGACGGCGATGAGGTCCACCCAGTTCTCGGTGACCTCTCCGGAGAGGGTGACGGCGGCGGTCTCCACATCGGCACGCCCGGCGAGAAGGCGCTTGCCTTCGGCTTCGTTCAGGGCCCTGAGGCGCCCCCAGAGATCCACTTCATAAGAGGCCGCAAGCCCTAAGTAGACGGAGTCGGTGGTGCTGTTGACGGTGTCATCGCCTTCCCGGCGTGTGGTCTCGGCCCCGGTCTCCCCCGAAAGGGTGGGAAAGAGGGCTGACCCCTTCACTTTGTGGAGGGCAGCACTCTGCTTCAGGCGGGCCCAGGCTTCCTGAAGGGTGAGGTTCTCCACCAGGGCTTTATCCATCAAGGCGTCCAGTTCACTGTTGTGAAAAGAGGCCCACCAGTTGAGGGCCTCAGACGAAGATGATTCGGCATAGAGGCTGTAGCGATCTGGCATCTCGACGGGGGCCTGGGGAGACTCCGGTGGGTTAAAGGCAGTGCAGGCCGCAGCGCCGAGAAGAAGGAGCGTCAGGCAGGCAGCAGGGATTCGGGTTCGGCGGTGGAACAATGGCATCATCGTATCCTGTGACGTCGCTTTGGGTAAGTGCGTCGGAAGAAAAATAAACGTATAAAAAGCAATGCCTCCGGCGGCCCTGCCGGGGGCTAAACTTTTAAAAAGTTTAATAAACAGGTCTTAAAATTTATTTGCCAGCTTTATTGCTGTTGGCAACAGCAATTGTATGCTTCACTCCGATCAATGACAATGGATGGTATCAGCAACCGTCCGTAGGTTGTATTTTATGGCTCATGTTGGGTGCACACACAGCTTATGCGGGTGTGATAAACGTTGCGCGCCCAACCGTTGCGTGAATGCTCACGCGTAAAGGTTTGAGCTGTATCCCCTGAAGCGCATTGGCAATCGGGTTTCAAACTAGCTGTATTTGGTCGCCGGTTCTATTCGGGTGAACGTTAATCTCTGGTGGTGTCGCAATACATACATGGACAGCGATTATCCGTTCCTGCGAAGGCGGCATAAAAAATCACCGTTGGCTCCTTACGGGCGAAGCCCGTCAGCAAATGTGATCAGCCCGAGGCACGAGGGCAGGGAACATTTGCGAACCTGGGGTCCAGGGGATTTATCCCCTGGCCGCCGGAGGCGGGCTTTTTTTGATCCTAAGCAGCTGTCGCCTGCATCCGTTTGCGCAGGTTGCGCCTTCCCCGGACGAGGAGGGACTCCACGGCAGAGAGGGTCAGGCCCATGACCTCTGATATTTCTGCGTAGGAGAGCTCTTCCGTGTGGCGAAGCACCATGGCGGTGCGCTGGTTCTCGGGAAGGCTGTCCAGGGCACGGGAGAGGCTGTCCTGCCCCTCTTTATGGCTTAGAGACTCATAGGCCGAGGGGCTGGGGTCAACCTCAAGGGACTCACCCAGTGGCTCGGGGCGCTTTTTACGGGCCGCATCAATAAGGAGGTTGCGGCACACTTTGTAGAGATAGGCCTTTATGCTGCCCGAGGTGTCAAAACGGGAGCGGTTCCTGAAAAGGCGGAGAAAGGTCTCTTGTACGGCGTCTTCGGATTCTTCCTTTAGTCCGCAGAATCGCAGGGCAAAGCTGTAGAGTCCGGCCTGGTGGCGTTCCACCAGCTCGCGAAATGCGCGCTCCTTTCCGGCGGCAAGGGCCGTCATCAGGGCTGCATCGTCCATATTTTTCCAGGGTGTCCCAAATCCCATCTCAGAGGTACCCCTGAATCAGTGTGCAGCGTTTTTCCAGTGAATCATCCTGTCCCGGTGGCCGCGAATCAGTTTCCCGGCGTTGGTGTAGAGTAAGGCCATTTTATCTGGAGGCATCATTTGCCTCATGTCAAGGGTGTGGGCTATGTCAAGGGCGAAGATCTCCTCTTCGATGCGCTCTTCCTCCAGATGGCGCGCCTCCAGCTCCTTTCGGGGGAGCAGAGGGTTTTTCTCAAGCAGGGCCATCGTCTCAAGCTTGTGGTCCAGTTTTTTGACGAGGAGGGTGGTTCGGTGTTCCATAAAGGTATCAAGGAGCTCTTTGGCCTGTTGAAAGGTTGCCTCCTTCAGCTCAAGTCCTTCCAGAAGCTCCATGTGACGCGAGTACGCCCGGGGCGGGTGTTTCTTTCCCTCCTTTTCGGCAGGGCCATGCCCCACAAGGGCGGTAATCAGAAAACCCGCGTTGAGGCAAAGGGAAAAGGCCAAAAGAATGAGTATTTTTTTCTGGGTCATAGGATGTCCCCGTTGTCACTGATCAGGTAGTCGAGATAAAGATCCTCGGAGTCTGCCACCTCATAAGAGGGGATCGACATGGTGAGGGAAGGATCCACCCTGGTTCTGCCCACGGAGATTCCCAGGAGAATTCCGGCAAGAAGGCCCATTGCCACGGCAGCCCAACCGATGCGGCCGAAGAGGAATGAAAAGAGATCGAAGGAGATGCGGTTGCCCCATTTTTCGCGCTGCTGGGCGAGAAGGATGCGGGTGGTCAGCGTCCGGTTCGGGCCGGATGTGGGAAGGTGCTTCAGCTCCTCGAAAAGAAGGGTGAGTTCATCCACCTCACGGCGGCACTGGGGGCAGCAGGAGAGATGGGCGCGAAGCGTCTCTTCCTCTTGGCTGTCAAGGGTCTGGTCCACATAGGCGTGGAGTATCTCTTCTTGTGGGTGTTCCATAAAGATCACCTTGATGTTGGCCGCATCATGCGGGTTATTTGTTGCCTTATATTGATACAACGCATCACGATTAAAAATCATGCGCTTTTTTATTCCAAAAACATTGTAACTATTCAGTTCCAAAAAAGGTGCCTCCGACGGCAAGGTGTGCCACCTTGAAAGCAGTTAGCGGATGCGTTGATAAAAAGTCAGGCAAGATTGACTTGTGATTGAATGTGTCGGAAGGTGTGACGACGTTCCCGGATAAAGGCGGAGTCGACCCGCTCCGTCGTTTTGTTCCAGGGTATAGACGTGCACCAACCTCACTATCGGTAGCTTTGCGAGACACACACCCTTCTTTATTTTGTGAGATCATGGTCAGGAATACAAGATTGGACAAGGGATGCCTGTGACCCAATGGCGGGGCATACCCATAAACGCGAACAGGAGGCAAGATGCGTGAACCCTTGACGGTGTTTGACAAGACCTACGGATGGTACCTGAATCAGCTTGCGGAATGCGACTATCTTGCTCGAGGGGACAGGCTTGGCACACAGGTGCGTGACGATGCCCTGCTCTTTCATTTCATGGGGGAACCCTTCTCTGTCTCACGTGTCGGCGTGGTAGGCCCCCAGGGCAAAGAGCCGGGGTTTTCCGAAAATATTGTTCTTCTCAACTATATCCTGCGCTGCCCCGATACCCTTCCCCCTCGCGGCGACTGGATCACCTACCGTGAGGTGAAAGGCTCCGGTCCCCTGGCCGTTTATTTTTCTGAAAACGTCGTGAAACCAGTGGAGCAGTGCTTTTCCGGCAGGCTCTCCGAACTGGCGGATCGTTGTGGGGAACTCGGGGGGACTCAAGACCCTACCGGTGACTCCTACGACTTTTCCGCAATCTTCGACCTTCTTCCCCGGATTCCCGTGGCCTTGAGGTTTAACGACGCCGACGATGAGTTTCCCTCCTCATGCACCCTTCTCTTCGCCTCGGACGTCGCCGCGTGGCTTGACCCCGAATCCCTGGCCATCCTGGCCGTGCTGTTTGTTCAGAAATTGATGCGGGGAAGGGTGTGAGTCAAGATTGAAGGATAGCCGCAGGGCTGTTTTGCAGCCTGATGACTGCATAGCCAATGGCAAAAGACAGACGGTGAAAGGCCATGGAGTTGCTTGGCTTCAATTCCTTGTGCAAAAGCAACCGACATATGAGGCGCTTTTTGTCTGATTTGTTACGTCATCCTTGCTGCTGAGGCTCTTAGTTTAAAGCTGATATCGTATCAACAGCCCTACGGAGCTTGTGAGAATGTCCGCTCAGTCATCGGCATTGGGGCGGGCGCAGCGCGATGGCAATCAGCTTTCAAGGTGGCGCACCTTGCCGCCGGAGGCTTGCTTTTTAGTCATTTCTTCATTTCTTTAGTTTCCAATCACGCTTTGATCCCTTCAATGATGGCGGTGCCCTTGGGGCTGCCGTAGTCGATGCGGCGGATGGCGGTAAGGCCGACGCTCTCCATCATGGCTCCAAGTTCCGAGTAGCTGTAGGCCCTGCCTTTGTCGGTGACAGCCAGCATGTTGAGGCTGAAAAGGGCGGGGAAGAGGGGGCTGTCCTTTGTGTCGTCCAGCATGAACTCATGGATGAGGAGTTTGCCCCCGGGGTGGAGAACCGCAGCGGTTTTAGCGATGATGCTTCGACTTTCATCCTCCCCTTCGCCATGGAGGATATGAGAGAGCCAGGCCGCATCAAATGCGTCGTTTTTGTGGAAGTTGTTGTTTATGAAGTCAAAGGGGGTAAATCCCACGCGGTCGCCCATGAGGTGTTTTTCGATAATGCTCATGGCAAAGGGCTCGGTGCCGGCCAGGTCGTAGACCCAGGCTTTGAGCTGGGGGTTCTTTTTGCAGAAGTGGATGGCGTAGGTGCCGGGGCCGCCTCCCAGGTCCAGGAGGGTGGCGCAGTTGGAGAGGTCCACGGCATCGGCAACGGCCGGTGCGGTAAACGAGGCGTTGTTGTACATCCCGAGAAGAAAGCTCTCCTGCTCCTCTTTGTTTCGGTCTCTCTTTTCACTTTGGACGGGTGTTCCGTTGAGGACCGCCTCATCCAGCTGGTGCCATGATGCCACCAGGTGATGGTGGTGCATAAGGATGTGGCCGATATAATCGGGTGATTCCCGGGTGAGGTATTTGAGGGCAAAGGGAGGGTTGGCATATGTCTCTTCTCTTTTGAGAAGAAGCTCCATGGCCGAAAGGGCGTCGAGAAGGATGCCAAGTCCTCTCGGGTTGCCGTGGATTCTCTTGGCGACCTCCCGGGCAGTGATGGCCTCCCCGCCGATGACGGTGAAAATGCCGAGTTTCACTCCGGTGTGGATGGTGCAGCTTCTCCAGTAGGCTCCGGATGCTTCCATCAATAAGCCTGGGTTCCATTGAGGATCGGACATCGTACTCTCTCCTGGGCTATGGGGGTTATACGGGGAAGTGATTGTGTATTCTATACTGATTGCGGCATGTTGTCGAGATGCTAAGGATGCTTTCAGGGGCGTTGGTTGCGGTGGCGTTGGGCGATTGTCTGCTTGTTGTTTCGCAATGATTCAGTGTGTGATTTCGGTTGGTCAGCCAATGGCTTACCTTTTAGGAGGCTGAGTCGTTACGTTATCTCTTATTATCATTTGGTTTGATAAAAATCATTGGGAGTGAAATGATCGGGCTGCTTGCCTCGGATTACGAGCTGGTATAGTGTATTTCGGAGGTGTAATCGTCTGTGTTCATTGCATGATCACAATCAATCAATGCGCATGAGGGCCTGAGAGGGTTCGGTTTCTTCATAACGATCTCCTGTCAGCAGATGGTTTACATTTCGATTCATTTATCCACGGGGGAGCATAGGCTGTGTGCAATTCCCTGAGGGTAGGCATGCCGGCGCTTTTCTTTTACAGGCTCATCTGAAATTTTAAGAACACCGCAGGTTTTTCTTTTTTCATGCGTTTTACGGGCGGGGAACAATCAGCGGATTGCATGGTTGTAGAATGCCTTGTCGGCCGTTTGTTCCGGGGCTTTTGCGGGGCAGGCAGGGCCGTTCCCAGGCAGTATTCATCATCATTAAGGAGTAAACAACGTGAAACAGAAAATTCTCGCCGGGCTGATGCTTTTTGCATTGTGCATCATCCCTCAGTCCGGGTGGACCGCCCCCAGGCAACACCTTACCTTGGGGTTGGTGGCTGATGAGACGGGTGGGGAGATGGCAGAGTTTCTGGCCATGGTTCACCGGGAAATCAACGATCTGGCTGGGGCCAGGTACACCTTTACCCTTGGAGGGACCAAGGGGGGGAGCATAAACTGGAACGCTGAAGAGGCATTGGCCCTTTATCAGAAGCTGGCGGCTGATCCTGAGGTTGATCTTATCGTGAGCCTTGGCGTGGTGAGTTCGTCTGTTATTACCCAGGCCGATTCCTATCCCAAACCGGTGGTTGCCGTGGGCATTATCGACCCGGAACTTCAAGGGGTGAAGAGAGGAGACGGGAACCGATCGGGTGTGGATAATTTGACCTATATTCATTTTAACCGTTCGATGCTCCGTGACCTTTCCCTGTTTCACAAATTGGTTCCGTTCAAAGAGGTGGGGATCATCTTTGACCCTGCCGTGACGGATGTGCTGAAGAAGAAAAAGAGGTCCCTTGCAAAGGCCCATGACGGGAAATCCGGATACCGTGTCGTTTCATCCAGCCTGGGGGTGAACGAGATTCTGGCAGAACTCGACGGGGTGGACGCGGTTTATATTGGGTACATGGGTGCCCAGGAGGAGACGGGGCGCTCGGCCCTGGTGAAGGTCTTGAACGAGATGAAGATCCCCACCTTTGGCTCATCGGTTCGGGATGTCCGTGAAGGCATGCTGGCTTCTGCGGCTCCGGAGGGGACCACCGCCCGTATGGCCCGTCGTGTTGCCTTGAATATTGATGGGTGGGTCGGGGGGGACAAGGTCTCTGAACTTCCGGTGAACCTCGATTTTAAAGAGGCCCTGACCGTGAATATGGACACGGCACGCCTCATCGGGTTTTCCCCCTCCTTTGAGATTCTCTCCCAGGCGGAACTTCTGGGGGATCTGCAACCTCCCGGAGTCTATTACACCCTCCCGGATGCGGTGAACCTTGCGCTTGTGTCCAACCACGATCTTCGTATCAACACCTTTGATGTGAAACAGGCCGAAGAGGCCGTCCGAAAGGCGGGCACTTCGTTCCTGCCCGATGTAAAGCTTGTGGGCTCCCAGGTGTTTGTGGATGAGGATGTGGCTGCCACCTCCGCGAACACCCAGGCAGAGAGAACAACGTCTGGCAAAGCTGTGGTGGAGCAGCTCCTCTATTCCGACGAGGCCATCGGGGCCATCTCCAGCCAGAAAGAGTTGCTGGAGGCGGAGCGTTATACGCGGGAAGCATTGGTGCTCGATACGGTCTACAACACAACGGTGGCCTTCACCGAACTTCTCAAGGCTCGCACGGAAGAGACGATTCAGATGGAGAACGTGGCCCTTCTTAAGAAAAACCTCTCCATAGCCAAACAGCGTGAGGCAGCAGGGGCCACAGGGCCGGGGGATGCCTACAGCTGGGAGAGTCGACTTGCCACGGGGCGGGCCTCCCTTTCTACCGCTCGAGCCGCTTCCAATGCCGCCTCGAGGAATCTTAACCTGATCATGGGGGTGCCCATGGATCAGGAGACCCGGGCCCTGGATACGGGGCTCGATGCGTTTATGGACGCAAGTTACCTCAGCAGTGCCAAGGGGCAGGTGGCCAATCCCGAAGGGTTTGAAACCTACCTCCGATTTCTTGTGGGCGAGGCGGTGAAAAACGCCCCGGAGTTGGCCTCCATCGATCGCAATATTGCTGCCATCCAGCGGCGGGTGAGGGTTCTCTCCCGAAAGAACTGGGTGCCCACGGTGAGCGCGTCCGGTTCCTGGAATCGTGATTTCGATCGAGGGGGCATCGGTTCAGAAGACGGCCCTTCGTACCACGAAGAGAGCTGGAATGCCGGGGTTAATGTCACCTGGCCCCTCTTTGCCAAGGGGGAGAACCGCGTAGAGCTTGCCCAGGAGCGCCTTGCCCTGAAGCAGCTGGAAGAGCAGAAGCGAAAGTCTGTGAAATCCATTGAGTTGTCCGTGCGCGTTGCTCTGCTCGAAACCATCACCCGGTACGTTAACCGGGAGCAGGCGGTGCGCTCGGATGAGTATGCCAAGAAGAGCCTGGAGATCATTGCCGATTCCTACGCCAAGGGACGGGCATCCCTTACCGATTTGGTGGAGGCTCAGAATTCCTCCCTTAACGCTGGCCTTGCCGCTACCAACGCCATCTATGAACAGGTCACCGCGTTGTTGCAGCTGGAACGAGCCGTCGGGGAAATGTCCCTTGTCTCCGATCCCGCAGAGTTGGAGGATTTTACGCGTCGTGTTCATGTGCTGTTTGACCAGGCACCGAAAGCAAATTAATCCAATCGAATGGATTTCGTTTATACGAATCAATACCCGCAGCCAGAAGGCTGCGATCATGGGGGGAGACCTATGGGATGGAACAAGAAGATACTGTGTTTAACGGCTGCCGGCCTGCTGGCTGGCATGGCCGGTTGCAGTGGTGAAAAGGCACAGGAGGCGGAGGTTATCCGACCTGTTCGCTTCAGTGAGGTAACGGAGGCTCCGATCCAGGTGGAGCGTCGCTTTTCCGGTATCACCAAAGCTGGAGAGGTTGTGCGCATGAGTTTTCGCACCGGGGGGAAGGTGGAAACCCTGAAGGTGGTCGTGGGCGACAGGGTGAAGCTGGGCCAGGTGGTTGCCACTCTGGACAACCGAGACGCCAGGCTGAATCTTGAAAAGGCCCTGGTTGCCCTGGAGAATTCCCGCATCCAGAGTGAGAACGCCCGGTCCAACCTGAACCGTATCAGGGCTCTTTATGAAAACAACAACGAGCCACTCAGTGAGTACGAAAAGGCTCGCGACAGTTATGCCAATGCATCGGCCACCTACAACGCGGACAAGCGTGGGGCCCAGCTTTTAAAGCGTGAACTGGCCTATTACACCCTTACGGCACCCATGGACGGGATTATCACGTCCCGTGTGGTGGAGGCCAACGAGAATGTCTCCTCAGGCCAGGAGGTGGCGGTGATACAGTCCAGTGACTCCATCGAGGTTGAAACAGGAATTCCGGAGCTCTGGATCCCCCACGTAAGCCGTGGACAGGAGGTGAGCATCGCATACCCCTCTGCGCCGGAGAAGCGCTTTGCCGGGCGGGTAACTGAGGTGGCGTTTGAGTCGGACAAAGAGACCCATACCTATCCCGTGACCCTGTCCATGGAAGGGGCCGGGGCAGATATTCGGCCGGGCATGCCGGCCTCGGTTATTTTTGAATTCGACAAGAACGTGGCAGGTGCAATGCTGCTCGTGCCCGCCCACGCCGTTGCCAAGGATTATGAGGGATACTTTGTCTATATCTTGGAAGAGGCCGGCAAAGGCGAGGGCGTGGTGACGAAACGGCGCGTCACCGTCGGCCGGATGATCACCGAGGGGTTTGAAATTGCAAGTGGCCTCCAGGCAGGCGAGAAGGTTGTGACGGCGGGGGTATCTTTCCTTACCGATGGCAAACAAGTGAAGCTGATTTCTCAATAAGCATGGATCACGGGCCCCCCTGTATACAGGGGGCGTGCTCTTCAGGATACAAACTATGATTACGCGATTTTCAATTAAAAACAGTGTGCTGGTGTATACCGTGCTGGTGATGCTCTTTCTTTCCGGACTCACCATTTTCAACAGCCTTCCACGCGATGACATGCCTCCGTTCCTGATTCGGGTGATCAACGTGGTTACCACCTACCCCGGGGCCTCTCCCGAGCGGGTGGAGAACCTGGTGACCGATGGCATCGAAAAGTCAGTTCAGGAAGTGCCGGAGGTGGACTTTATCACCAGCGAATCACGCACCGGCATCTCCATTGTCAACATCAGCCTTTTGGAGTCCACCACCGACCTGCAGCCCATTTTCGATCGGATCCGGCGAAAGGTGGAGGCTGTGGAAGGCGATCTTCCCGACGGAACCACGGTGCGTATTGATGATGAGCTTGGGGATGTGTTCGGCGTGATCCTGGGGATTATCGCAGACGGGTATACCCCTGCGGAGCTGAAAAACCTGGCCGATGACGTACGGGACGAAATCATCAAGCTTCCTGCTGTGGCAAAGGTTGAGATTCAAGGTGCCCAGGAGGAGAGGGTGTTCGTCTCTTTTTCCAATGAGCGTCTGGCGGCCATCGGTCTTTCCAAAAACCGTCTTCAGGAGATTATTTCGGCCACCAACATTGTGGTACCGGGAGGGGATGTCCTGGTGGATGGGCAACGTATCATCCTTGAGCCCACGGGGAACTTTCAGTCCCTGGAGGAGCTGGCCCAGATTGTCGTCATGTCTGATGGCGGCCGGGTTCTGAAGCTTGGGGACATTGCCGAAATCACCCGAAGCTATACTGACCCCAGGGAGAGTATCGTTAAGATCAATGGGCGTGAGGGGGTCGCCATCGGCGTCAACCTCATGGCCGGTGGCAACATTATTGACCTGGGAACCCAGGTGGATGCCAAGGTGAAGGAGCTGTTGGAACGTCTTCCCTATGGCGTGGAGATTTTCCGGGTCGCCTCCCAGGACACGGTGGTGGACAAGTCGGTGAAGGATTTTACCAGCAACCTGGTACAGGCCGTGGTGATTGTGTTGCTGACCATGCTGGCATTTCTGGGGCTTCGCACCGGGCTGGTGGTCGCCTCTCTGATCCCGGCAACCATGGTGACCACGCTGCTTCTCATGAGCTTTGCCGGCGTGGGGCTCAACAAAGTCTCCCTGGCATCCTTGATCATTGCACTGGGCATGCTGGTGGACAACGCCATTGTCATGAGTGAGTCGATTCTGGTCAAGATGGAAGGGGGGGACTCCCCTACGGACGCGGCCATCGATTCGGCCCAGGAGCTCTCGATTCCCCTTTTGACCTCCTCCTTGACCACTTCGGCGGCCTTTATGGCCTTCTGGCTGGCCGAGTCGGTGATGGGGGAGATCATGGGGCAGATTTTTATTGTGCTGACCATCGCCCTTCTCTGTTCCTGGGTGTTGACCCTGTCCATGGTGGCGCTTCTGTGCATAAAAGCCATCAGGGTGAATACCGACAGCGAAAAGGTGACCCTGTTTACCCGCTTTGCAGGTCGATATCGGGGATTCCTTGAAGGGAGCCTGAAACGTCCCTGGTTGACCATCGGGGTGATTGTGTCTGTGTTTGTGGTCTGCATGGGGCTGTTCCGGTTTATCCCTGTTATTTTTATGGCACCGAGCGACCGGCCCTTGGTAACGGCGAATATCGAGCTGCCCATCGGGGCTGACATTGAGCGGACAGAGATGGTTGTGGAGGGGATCAACACTTTTCTTAAGGAGACACTTCTTGTCAAGGAGGCAGGTGAGGAGGGGGTGGTGAATTGGTCCACCTACACCGGGGAGGGGGCGCCCAAATACGATTTGGGGTATACGGCCCCGGAGTCGAGTCCCAACAGTGCCCATATTCTCATCAACACCACCTCTGATGCGATCAACACCCCGGTTATCGAGAAGGTTCAGGATTATCTCCTGACCACCTGGCCGGACGTCAAATACAAGGTGTCGCGGCTGGTAAGCGGTGGCGGTTCCGCCGACCCGGTAGAGATTCGCATCACCGGTCAAGATGCCGAGGCGTTGTCCCGGATTGCCGAAGAGGTCAAGGTAAAGCTGGCCACGATTCCAGGGGCCACAAACATCTCAGATGACTGGGGCATGCTCTCCAAAAAGCTTGTGGTGGATATCGATCCCATCAAGGCCCAGATGGCGGGGCTTACCAACCAGGACATCGCCGTGGCTCTGGAGGCTGAACTCTCGGGGGCCCGAACCGGTTCCTATCGTGAAGGGGTGGATGTGATTCCCATTGTTATGCGGGAGATTCGAGCGGGCGCGCTTACGGTGGAGGATCTGGAAGGGCTCTCCATCACGTCCCAGAGCACAGGGCTCAGTATCCCTCTGACGCAGGTGGCGGAGATCGTCACCGGATGGCAGGCAGGCAAAATTCTGCGCCGGGACCTGAACCTCACCATGGGTGTCACCTGTGATGTTCAGGCCAGCACAACAGCCAACCAGGTGTTCAAAGGTATCGTTCCCTGGCTCGATGAGGCCAGTGCCCAGTGGCCATCCGGTTACAGTTATGAGCTGGGCGGTGACGCAGAGGGCAGCTCCAAGGCCATGGGGGCCGTGGCGGAAAAATTGCCCTGGTCTGGGGTTATTATTCTGCTGCTCCTTATCTGGCAGTTCAACTCCCTTAAGAAACCTCTGATTATTCTGCTGACCATTCCCCTGGGGCTCATCGGGGTGATCATCGGGATGCTCCTCACCGGGTCCTATTTCGGGTTTATGGCTTTTCTGGGGGTGATCTCCCTTGCGGGGATTGTCATCAACAACGCCATTGTGCTCCTCGATCGAATACGGATCGAAGAGGAGGAGTTGAACAAAGAACCGGGTGTTGCCATTGTGGATGCGGCCTGTCAGCGGTTCCGTCCCATTCTCCTTACCACGGCCACCACCTCCTTCGGGCTTTTGCCCCTCTGGCTCGGTGGCGGTATCATGTGGGAGCCCATGGCCATCTCCATTCTCTTTGGCCTGCTCTTCTCCACCGTGCTGACCCTGGTCTTTGTGCCGGTGATGTACTCCAAGTTTTACGGGGTGCGGTATTAATCAGGGGTATTTTGCCAGAGTGGCTGCACCACCCCTGGCCCCCAGGTTCGCGAATGCTCCCGACCCTCGTTCCTCGGGTCGATCACATTCGCTGACGGGCTGCGTGTGAGGCTCACGGCGCAAGGCTTATTCTCTCAGCCTCTAATTGGGCTGAGGTCGTGTATCGCTTTTTTTGTCTGTGTACGTTTGTGAATCATTCGTCATCATCCTGATGTGATGGCGAAAAGAGAATAAAAAAAAGGCCCGCCGGGATGGCGGGCCTTTTTTTATGGGTGAGAAAGGAAGCATTTCTTTGCCAAGGAGTTGGCTATATCATCGGAGAATTAGGGGTCTCCGTTGGGTTTTTATGTGTGTTACTTGCAGATGAGACCGGGGGAGTTGTTCATCTGTTAGGTATGAATATATACCGATGGTTTTCTGTGGTCAACAAAAAAATAATATAGACTCAAAAAAAGTTTGGTGCACCTAAGTGAGGGACTCGAAAAATAGAGCCGGATGGGTTGGCTCTTTGGCGGGCATCTCTGCAAGAGAAGGGGAGGCCACTGAAACGGCCTCCCCTGAGATTCTGGGTTTGTACGGACTTTTTGGTAACAAATGCAAAAGATCATAAAGCGTCCTTCGATTTTTTCGAAGGACGCTTTGTTATTTCAAGGGCGGGAACGGGCGCATCCTGCGTTCGAGGTGACTCACCTCACCGCCGGATGCCCCTTTTTTTGTCAATTAAGAGATTTTAAATCGCCCCACGAGTGAGCCCAGCTGATCTGCCATGGATCGCATCTCTTCGGCGCTGGCCTGGAGGGAGCCGCCGATGCGGGTAACCCCGTCGGCCGCGGTGCTCACCTCGACAATGTCCCTTCCGATGCCGTCGGCCATGGCAGTGCACCCGGCGGCGTTTTCACTCACCTCCTGAATGCCCTGGGACGCCTGGTTGACGTTCTGGGCGATCTCACTGGTGGCAGCGGACTGCTCTTCCACGGCACCGGCGATGGTGGCCACAATATCGTGCACTTCGGTGATGACGGTGGATATCTCTGTCATGCCGGAAGCCGAGTTGGAGGCAGTGGTCTGAACGCTCTCGACAATCTTTTTGATGCCCAGGGTCGCTTCAGCGGTCTGGCCGGCCAGCTCTTTGATTTCATGGGCCACGACGGCAAATCCCTTGCCTGCCTCTCCTGCTCGGGCTGCCTCGATGGTGGCGTTTAAGGCCAGGAGGTTGGTCTGCTCGGAAATGTCGGTGATACTCTCGGTGACCTTGCCGATCTCTTCAGCCGCTTTCTGGAGGGCATCCATCTCACGCGAGGTGGCGTGGGTACGATCCAGGGCTGTGGCTGAGATGTCTCGTGCGGTTTCGGTATTTTTGGCGATCTCATTGATGGTGGAGGACATCTCTTCGGTGGCTGTTGCCACCATGGCGATGTTGGCAGAGGACTGCTCGATGGCTGCGGCCACACCGTTTAAGCTGTCGGTCATGTCACGGGTGGACTGGTCCACGCTGGTGGCTCGGGACGACGCATGGCCAGCGCTCTGGGCAAGGTCCTCGGACATGGAGAGAAGGCCTGTGGACGAGCCGTTCACGGATGAGACTCCGGATGCCACATCACGGATGAGGTCGAGGAGTTTTTCCATGAAGAGGTTGAAACCTGAGGAGAGCTCCCCAATCTCGTCGGTGGAACGGACCTGAAGGCGTTTGGTGAGGTCTCCCTCGCCTTCGGCAATGTCGTTCATCATGACGGCGTTTTCTTTGATGCGCCCAACGATGGAGGTGGCGATGGCCCAGGCCACGGCCGCGAAGAGGAGAAAGGAGATGACCCCGATGGTGATGTTGGTGATCAGGATGCTTTGCGCGTTTGCCATCACCTTGTCCATGGGCAGGTTGACCAGGAAGGACCAGGGCTGCCCGGTGTTTCCGAGTTCAATGGGGACGAAGATTCTCTGGATATCCGTGTCAAGGGAGTCTGAATGGTCTGTAAAGCTATAGGTCCTGCCGGCCTTGACAGCCTCCATGGCCTTGTGCCACTCGCCCTGGTCCCCAATGGCCTTTCCGATGCGCTCTTTGTCCACATGGGCGGCAAAGGTGCCGTTGTTGGCAACAATGGCGGCACTGCCCGTTTCGTATGGCTTGATGGTGGCCACCAGATCGGAGAGGGACTTAAGCTCAATGTCGAGGCCCACAACCCCTAACGTTTTTCCACCGTGCTTGACGGGGGTTACCATGCTGGTGAGGACCACGTCCATCCCGGTTTCCCCGATGTGATAGACGGTGGGTGGGGTGATGTACTCATTGCCGGTGCTCTGGGGAATGGCGTAGTAGTTGTTGGTCTCAGGGATCATGTAGTCCCGGAGCTGGTCCACGGTGAGGGCCCCGCCGGTTCGGAAGATGTAGGGGATATACCGTCCGGAGTCGTCGTGGTGGGGAGTGCCGGCATAGTCGGCGTCCCGGCCGTCCAGGGCGTCCGCTTCGAAGCAGGCCCAGAGGCTCTCTAACTTGGTATCGTTTTCAACCACCCCTTTGAGCAGGTTGTTAAGGGTTTCACGATCAGGCATTTCGCCCTGTTTTTTCATTCCCATGAAGGCGTAGGCCAGGGCACGGGAACCAACCATGGGCTCTTCGAGGATGGCCTTCACCTCGTTGGCATAGCGGTAAGCCATTTCAGTGCCCTTGTTCAGGGCCTCATTTTTTGCCATTTCACGCGTTTTGGTCGTCATCACGGTAATGGAAACCGTGAAGGCGATAAAAGCGGTCAGGGAAATAAGAACGACAATTTTCCCTCGTAATTTCATGTTTTTCAGCATTTTTTGGCGTCTCCGGATTCAGTTGTTCACAAAGATCGTATGCACACATGACACGCATGAATACACCATTGCCGTTCTGACTGCCGACAAACAGTCTGTCGTGCATTGGATTACCCGCATTATGGCAGGGCACCCGGTAAGAGCCCTGTTCCTTAATTACGGTTATTCATCCCGTGTTTTAACCCCAAGGTTGTTTTGAAATCATAGTTAATATCGACTGGTACGGGTTGTTCGTTTAGCGGTAATCTTGTTTTTTTTGAGAGGCTTTTCTTAGGGCCCTGAAATCATGGAATTTTATGGGGCGCTCTTTTTTTGCAGGGATTTGTGTAGTGAAACAGTGCCCTTAGGGGAAGGTTGTCGGTTTGATGCAACCGTTGAACGTGAGCTCCTTCGGTCGTATTTTTGAAACGAAGTAGCTATGCCGGCGGCAAGGTGTGCCACCTTGAAAGCAGGGTGCGGATGCGGGAATGAGTGAGGGCGTTTCATTAAGACCTGTTTGTTAAACCCACCCTTTCAGATCGGGCAAACATTTATCCCCCGGCAGGGCCGCCGGAGGCATCCGCTGAATCGTTACTGTTTTTTTATCCGGTTTGAGGCGATCCACACGTCACGGCTCAGGTTCGTTCGTGGTTCAGGCGTGGCCAACCATCGAAGATGGACTCATCGGGCATAAGGCATATTACATGAGTTTATATGTGCTGGTTTTGGTGGCTCACCATTGTCTGTGTTCCATAAGAAGTGACAGGGTGCCATGGCTTCTGGTATACAGTGGGAAAGGTCGAAGCGGAGCGCTTCGACCTTTCATACTTTTGAATGGGGACTTGTCATGGAAAAACGAAGGATAGAACTGCTGAGCCCTGCAAAGGACCTGGCATGCGGTATGGCGGCCATTAACCACGGGGCCGATGCCGTTTATATTGGGGCTCCAAAGTTCGGGGCACGTGCTGCCGCGGGCAACACACTGGCTGATATCGAAGCTCTCTGCCGGCATGCAAGGCTTTATGGGGCCAAGGTGCATGTCACCATGAATACCCTGCTTTTAGATGCCGAGCTGGAGGAGGCCCGATCGCAGGTCGTTGCCCTCTGGAATGCAGGGGTCGATGCCCTTATTGTCCAGGACATGGCTTTTCTGGAAATGGACCTGCCGCCCATCCCCCTTCATGCCTCCACCCAGACCGATAATAGGGCACCTGAAAAGGTTCGTTTTCTGGAAGAGTCCGGCTTCGAGCGGGTGATCCTCGCCCGGGAGCTCTCCCTGAAAGAGATTACAGCCATATCAGATGCCACCACCGTTCCCCTGGAGGCCTTTGTCCATGGGGCGCTTTGCGTGAGCTACAGCGGCCAGTGCTGGATGAGCGCCGCTTTGGGCGGACGAAGTGCCAACCGCGGCACCTGCGGCCAGCCCTGCCGGCTTTCCTGGGATCTGAAAGAGGCCGGAGGAAATGTTCTGGCGGAAGACCGGCACCTCCTCTCCTTAAAAGACATGGATCGCTCCGCCCACCTCGGCGGCATGATCGATGCCGGTATCTCCTCCTTTAAAATAGAGGGGCGCCTCAAGTCCATGGACTACGTGAAAAACGTGACCGCTTTTTACAGGCAGGCTCTGGACCGGGAGTTTGAAAGGCGAGGCGGTGCAACGCGAGATTCCTTCGGAACCGTGACCCACCACTTCACCCCCAACCTTGAAAAGAGTTTTTTCCGGGGAGGCACCGACTACTATCTCTCCGGCAGGCGTGGAAAGGTGGCCTCCTTTGATACCCCCAAGGCCATGGGCGAACGCATGGGCACC
>Ga0209692_10002612_pt1 | contig 19103 bp, 16 predicted proteins | sample tdDd472_FD_187129 | JGI IMG/M metagenome (GOLD analysis project Ga0209692, IMG submission 187129) | Marine sediment microbial communities from the Atlantic coast under amendment with organic carbon and nitrate - tdDd47.2 (SPAdes)... | ecosystem: Environmental > Aquatic > Marine > Coastal >...
CTTTTGTGCAACCAATTGCCATTGTTGCAACTAAAGCAACGATAAGAATAATCACTACTAGTTTTTTCATTGTTTCCTCCTCTTTAATTATGTCTATATTTAAAGGATATTTATCCTTTAGACCAAATTTAAACAATCCATAATATTTCGTAACATTTCATTACATGGTTACCGTCTATGTCTTTACCCGATATTATGTCTTTACCAATATCCTTGATAGGGATTTCTTTGCTTGATATATTTATTCTTACTTTAACTTTATCTTTTGTCTTGTCATTTTCCCTAGTTATTGCAAATATCCTCTTATCGATATATTCGCTTGTCTGCTTTGCACTTGGTGCAAAAGCAGAGTTTGTTTTGCGAATATTAAGGAGTTCAGAATAATTTTTAAGTACTTTTGCTCTTAGGGAGTTATCATTATCAAGTTCATCAAACAACTCATATTTATCTAGCTTTTCTCTGTTTATACGTCTGTTTATCCCAGATGTTATCATTCCTTCAATATCATTCTCACTGCCTAATAAACTGTGAATATATATTCCAGGAACACCTATAACAGATAGTAAAATAGCTTGACATGCCATGAACTTTTCTACCTTTAAATCAATACTGTCATCCTCACTACAAATTAAACTAAGGAATGAAATATTTAATTCATATGGCTTTTTACTTCCATCTGCCATATTCCTATACGATACACGTCCATGTCTTTTTGTTACAGCTACAACCATCTTCTCTATTTCGCTATCATCTAGTATTCCCTCTGTCGGTCTAACACCTATACCATCGTGTGACGCTAGAAAATTAAAATATGTTGCCTTGTTGTCTATATGCTCAAGATTTTCATACCACTTCATTAATGTTGTGCTATCTTCAGTTAGAAAAGCATGGGCTGTTAGTGGTGGTAGTGGAAATTGATAAACCATATGTGCTTCATCATATTCCTTACCAAAGTAGCTTATATTTTCTTCATGTGGAGTATTGGTTTCAGTTATCAATACTACACTTCTATCCACTTGTTCTATTACTTTTCTCATAAGCTTTATGCATTCATGAGTTTTTTCAAGATGCATGCAACTTGTTCCTATCTCTTTCCACATAAACCCGATCGCATCCAATCTAAGATACCTTGCTCCCGATTTTACGTAGAATAGTAATACATCTAATATATCTATCAACACATCAGAGCTTTTATAGTTCAAATCAATTTGATCATCACTAAATGTAGTCCATACATGTTTAATACCATCTTTTGTTTCTACCTCTGTTAAAAGAGGAAGTGCTCTTGGTCTGGTAACTGATAAATAGTCTAAGCTAGGATCACACTCAATAAAGTAGTTTTTATATAGTACGTTACCACTAAGATACTCTTGAAACCAATCACTATATCTTGATATATGATTTATTACAGCATCAAACATCAAATCATAGTTTTGGGATAGGTGATTTATTTCTTCCCATGTGCCAGCTTCACTGTGAGGCTTCTTATAGTCGATTACTGAAAATCCATCATCAGATGAATACTCAAAAAAAGGTAATAAATGAATTGCTGACACACTTTTCTTTATATATTTATCAAACAAGTCACTTAAGTTCTTTATTCCAGAAGCATCATTTGATACAACTGTGTCTGCGTATGTAATTACCATTACATCATTCTCATCTACCCAATTGCCCTCTTCTGTTTTAAAATCATATTTTTCTAATAAGCTTTCTATTCTTTTATATATGCTTTCTGCCTCATCCCCATAAAGCATAGAAAGCATTTTTAATATTACTTGCTTATCTCCCATTTTCAATCTACCTTTAACCCTCTTTTTTAATAATGTCTATCGTTGACATTTGTCGACAAAAAAATATTTATGTACTTTCTCTTTCTATAATTGTATTTTGAATAAATACATGGTTTTCGCCCATTATGTCTTCGCCTCTTATTAATTTACCTAATTTATTTATTATTTTCTCTGCAAATATATCACAATGTTGATCCACTACACTCATTGCTGGATATAAATGTTTGCATATAGATAGATTATCAATTCCCAAGACTGCAACATCTTCAGGTATTTTTAAACTCATCTCATTTAAAGCTCTGTAAGCTCCAACTGCTCTTTCAGAACCAGAGATATACAAAGCATCATATTCAAAGTCTTCTCTTACTTTATTAACAGTATCATGCACAGCTTCCATACTGTCTACATCATAGAATATTTTATATTCTATATTCTTTTCTTTAGCTATTTCCTCAAACCCTCTAGCTCTTAAATCATTAACGTGATATTGACGTTGACCTAACAAAAGGCATATTTTCTTATATCCTTTTTCTATAAGGTACTCACAGCCAACTCTACCTATACTATGGTTATCAAGGTCTACCCACGTCACTTCCTCATTGCTTACTTGCCCCGCAAGAACATATGGTATGTTTCGTTTGTGTAAAAACTCAAAACGTATGTCATGGTTTGCATTATCTAGCAAAATTGCACCATCAGCCATTTTACTTGCTAACAAGTGGAATCCATCTGTTTCATCATCAAGATGTCCTGTTGCACTAGAAGGTGTTACTACTATTTTAAAACCTTCCTTTTTAGCTTCTTTAAACAAGCTGGAAAGCATTTTGGTATGCCACATACCCCAATATTTTTGTTTATGATTATCTATGAATACTATTATTGTATTAGTTTTTTTGTTTTTTAAGCCTCTTGCCAAAAGATTAGCTTCGTAGCCATGCTCCTGCATTACCTTTTCTATTTTTTCTTTGGTTTCTGCTTTTACTTCACTACTTCCATTAACCACGCGGGAAACTGTTTTAATAGAGACATTGCATATTTTAGCTATATCTTTCATAGTAATATCTTTCACAATGAATGTCTCCTTCTTAATATGTCTTACGTTGTCATTCTACTACATTATATTTCACTTTGTCAATATATAATTTAAGTTTTTTTAATATTTATTTGTAGATATATGGATTGCTCAATGTTTGTCCATAAGTTTCTAGTATATTGTATTTATATTAATTTGAATGTAAGTTTATTCTGGCACTTTTAAAAATTTCACTAAGTTTTTCTTTTACATTGCCATCTATACCCACCAACAACATATCATAATATCTATCATAGGCATCTTTTTCTTTTACATATGTGTTTCTTAAAACACTATTATCTATATTATTTATTAGCTCAGTTATTCTTGGAATAAATGATTGTAAGAATACATTTCCATCAGTTTCACTTAATGATAAAAGTCTTGTCAGCAGTCTAAGCAAAAGACTAGTATACGGTCTCCTAAGAACAAATGAACCTGTAAAAGGAAATAGTTCTTGTTTTATTAAGTCTCCACAACCTAATATGTCATAGCTATAGTGGCTGAATATCAACATCCTTTCAAAATCACCAACAGACTTTGGAATCTCAAAATGCTTCAAGTCCTCTGATAAGAATGCTTCTTTGTCATGCCTCATTACAAACTTATCCAAATGAGCGCATCTCATATATTCTCCATCAACTTCTTTATTTATAACACTTAGCAAATAACCCTGATCCTCAGCTCTAGTAAAAAAACTAGGTGTAAAGGGTCTAAATCTTACTAAATCATCTACTAGTATCCCATTAACTCCGCCTGTAACATGATATCTAATTATACATTCATTTTCACTAGCATACTGTTTGCATATCTCTCCAACAGTTGATACGTATTGAGGTCTGCTGCTATTGAAGAAAAGTTGTTCAATATTCAAATTATCCTTAGGTTTTTTTACATCAGGAATAAATAAATAATCATCAATGTCACTTTCATTTACTAAACCTCCAGCTGCCATGGATAGCTTGATACTTCTGCCAATACTGTCAGTTCCTCTTGCTCCCCATTTTTTTGACATAAAGTTTTCAAAAGCATACTTTCCTGTAGCTTTTTTTAACTCTTTTTGAGGGAATACTTGATCCAAATCAATTTTAAATGTAGCTGTTACATCATTATTTACAACCTGCTTAAATAAGGGAGTAATGGCCTTCAGAAACGAGTAATGCCTGCCATACCTACCACAAACACCTAAAGTGCTTTGCAAATCTTTATCATTGCTATCCAATGTTTTTGTCAATTGATTGCACTCATCTTCTGTAAATATGTAAATATCCAAATTGCTTACATCTTTATCATATAGCTTAGATTGGATGTATTCTTTAGCAATTAAATTTAGTGATTTATGAGTTACTGAAACTGATAAGATTACCATCACAATTTCATCTGTTTCCATTTTGATTGATTTACTTAAATTAGTTAATCCATAGATTATCTCATTAGATTTATCGTCTATATCCAACGGTATGGGATGGTCATACCAATTCTCTTGCTGTTCATTCATATCTATTAAGCTTTTGCTTGTAAACTGAAAGTTATCATAGTCCTTTGGAAGTGTCAGCAAAATATTTGATGTAATTACTACTTGCTTATATGAATTAGTAATATGACTCTCATTGAGTTCTAAATTATCAACACTTCTTAATTCACTAATCTTATTTATACTTTCATCATTAATAGCTATCTTATTTTCTTCAAAATATAAATCGCCTAAATCACCTTTAGCTAGTTTATCTGTTACTTCATCTGAAATCTCACAACAAACCTTTTGTTCAATCAACTTAATAACTTGATTAAACTGTTTGTTTTCTGCTTTTTTGCATAATAGTATATTCTCAATATCCTTGTGTATAATATTATTTTCATCTATGAAATTCCTTAGATGTTTCTTATACAGTAAATTATAAAGTGTGCTCAATTTATCCATAATTACTTAACCTCTTCTATTTATTTAATTATTTTTTAATGGGTATAAGTGAGTTTTGATGGGTAACTATGAGCATTCTACCATAAACTAGCATATGATAAAAGAAGTATTTAAACATTATAAATATAGCATTCAAAACATTACTGTATTGCTAAAAATAAAAAGAGGCTTATTAAAGCCCCTCCATTAAAAAAGTAGAAATACTAGTAATTATCATTAACTAAACTTTTCTATTTTGCCTACTACATCTTGCTTAAATCTATCAATATACCCCATTACATAATCTGCTATATCAAGTTCTTTATTTATGATAAGTGGTGTTAAATCCATAGCATAGCTTATGGCATTCGTGGTATCAGTAGCATGAGTTGCGCAAAAAGTTGCATTAGTCAGCCTTCTTCCTATTGCAGCAAGGTCATATCTTTTACCGCCTATTACCTGTGAATCAAACAACTCAACTAAAGAAGATGCTAAATTGGGATGTGCACTAACATCAAACATAACTTTCTCATCATCATTAATCCAGTCTAAATCTCTCCATACTTCACAACCATATACTTTTTTTGGCATTTCATCTTGTTTAAGTTTTCTTATAGCCTTTATCGTCTTTACAGCTACTGCAACATGAGTATCATGCTTGTCAGCAAAGTTGTGAGTGTATATTACTTTGGGTCTTGCTTTTATTATAATCTTTACTAACTCATCAGACAATGATGTGTTGTCAGGGTCTTTTACTACAGCACTAGGATAATCTAGCATAGCCATTGTTCCATACTCACCAACATAAGCCGCCTTCTTTTGCTCTGTACGTCTGACTTTCATCATCATTTTATCAGTATAGTCTCCATACTTACCGTTCCTTGGGCTACCTGCTCCATTTGTAACAACTATACCACAATGCCACAAATCCTCTGACCTAAAGCATTTAACAATGCCATCATATGCCATTATCTCTATATCATCCTGATGTGCTGCAATAGTCATATGTGTTGTTCTGCTAAGTGCCTTTTCGCTAGCCATATTATCAGGGATATAAATTTCTGCATTTTTATTATTTAATTCCATATTATGATCCTTCCAAATGCTTTTTGATTGTATTATAAATCTGGCAAACTAGCAGCAGCTACTGACTGCCCTACTCTTCTACTGTGCTCATCAGTAGTATTCAATGCCATTTTTTCTGCTATTTCAGGAAACTCTATATCTAGCACTTTTCTTGCATTATCAATTATGATATCTCCACCTTCACCAGATGTTACTCTACCCAAAAGCAGTACTTGTTCAACGTCATAGAATTCACAATAGTATGCAAGTGCATATCCTAAATAACACCCTATTGTTTCATATGCTTTTCTAGCTCTAGTATCCCCTTCTACCATAAGCTTTTGAACCACTTTAAGTTTCTCTGCAGGGCTTAGGGTATCATCCAAATCTATACCAGCAGCTGGAGCTACTTTTATTATACCATCTTGAGAAAAATACTTAACTCCACAGCCAACATCCCTTGACCATTCATCTTCCATAGCATCCATACTATAATCAACCGGAACAAATGCTAACTCATTTAGCCACCCCATAATGCATCCGTTTTTATCAATATATCCAGCCGCTTCACTAGTACCCATGGCGATGCCAAGTATTCTATTTTTGCTCAAGCTTAAAGCACCAGCAAGAGCAGTAACATCTCCATCGTTGACAACCTCTATTGGTACATTCCCCATTACATTTTGTATATCAAGGAACATATTTTTAACCTTTTTATCAAACACATCTTCAGGCACTTTTATAAATAATGATGCAGCCATAATACGATTGTTAATATATATTCCTGCAGCGCTTACACCTATTGCATCAACTCTGGGCATTTTCTCTGCAGCTGTTTTCATAGATTCTAATATGCCATCATACTGATACTTAGGGTCAGCATTCAGTTTTGGATGCCATACTACTTCTTCTGAATACACAACTTCCCCATCTATTACAGCAGATACTTTCCTGTCACTACCACCTGCATCAAATCCAATTCTGCAACCGTCCAAATGTCCTCCCATACGTTTGGGAACTTCATTTTCTTGTGGCATACCCTTTTCATCACACAATATAACAGTAAAAGAATGTTCATAAATCCTATGCATAAATACTGCATCAAACTCTCTATTTCCGCCCACTGTATACTCAGATTTTATATAGTCAAAAATATATACTGGTGCAGACATAGTTATCTTCCAGCCACCTTTTATCCATAATAAAGTCTTTATAAACCTTTCTATGTATATTTTGTTGTCTTCTCTATATTTGTTATCATCTGCAAAAATAAATGTAGTATGGACAGAGCATCTACCATTTTCTCTTTCTATAGCTATTATTACTTTTTCTTTTTTACTTTTTTCTAGCTCTTTTCTATACTCTCTATTTGCGATTGCAATAGGTTTATAATCAGCATCTAAAGGTGGTATGCATCTTGGTGTTTTTGCAAAACTAAATGATTTCATAATATTTCTCCTTGTACAATATTATAACGTTTAAATATCTTACTATTTTGTTATAGTAACTTTATTCAATCCTCTAGGTGCATCTGGGTTGCAGCCTCTAGCCAAAGAAAGTTTGCAAGCAAAAAGCTGTGCAAATACAATATTACAAAATGGTGTTATTATGTCGCTTTCTATATCTGGTATTCTAAATGATATCTTGTGTTTTTTAAGTAAAGCATCATCATTTGAAACAACTATAATCTCAGCACCTGCATTCTCTAGCTTTTCTAGCATTACTAAACTATCTCTATATGATGGACCTTTTGGTGCATATACTATAACTGGTGTATGATCTTCTATCATTGCAAATGGTCCATGGTGGAAATCAGATATTGAATAGCCTTTGGCTTTAACATAAGAGGTTTCCTGTATTTTCAATGCATTCTCTAGCGCAATTGCATAGTTAATACCACGGCTTAATATAAAACAATCCTCAATATATGTGTACCTCTGTACCGCTATCTCAATGTCTTTTTCTAGCTCAAGCACTCTACATACATATTCAGGCACCTGTTTTAGCATTTCATATACTTCTGTATTCTTTGACCACTTAACTATTAAATAAGCTAACATTGCAAGCTGTGCAGTAAATGTCTTTGTAGCTGCTACACTTTCCTCCACACCTGCATTAGTAAACAGGTGATATTGTGCTTTTTCTGCTATTGGAGAATTATTAAAATTAGTAATTCCAATAGTAACTGCTCCCTGCTCCTTAGCTTGAGATACCACTTCTAGCACATCAAGTGCTTGACCGGACTGAGATATGCCTATAACAAGACTTCTGCTGTAGTCTATTTCTTTATCATACATTGTTAAAATAGATGGTGCAGCAAGACTAACAGGTATACCTATACTATGCTCAATTATATACTTGCCATATATACCAGCATGGTCTGAAGTACCCCTTGCAGCAATTATTACGTTTGCTATATCTCTACCCTCTAACTCTTCAACTATTTGATTCATTAGTTCTTCATTTTCATTTAACAATTTCTCAATTATTTTAGGCTGTTCATGTATTTCCAAAAGCATTTTTATCATATTTCTAGCACCTCCACGCATTGATTATACAACAGCTTTTTATATATTTCAATACTTATTTTAATACTTAAAATAATATCTAAATTTATTCTTGCATTAATGTAGCAAAAGTAATAAAATAGTACTAACAGTAGGAGACAATAGCAAAAATGATTAAATATAATGAAAAGAAACTAAGTGTAAATTCTGTTAAACGACAACATAAGGAAATGGTCCTGCATGCATTACTAGCTGGCGAAGTCACTACCCGCACCCAAATCGCCAAAGAATTATCAATTAGTAATGCTACAGTTGGTACAATTATTGATGAATTACTAGCTGCAAACTTAGTATCAGAGTCCAAAGACAATACAACTGGCATAGGTAGGCGTCCAAGCATAGTAAAAATCGAATCTGACAATGTACTTACTATGCTTATCGATCTATGTAGCGACAGCTCACTTTCATATACAGTAATGAACATACATGGTAAGGAAATTCTATCAGATACATTAAATATCACAAGCAATTATAATGACACTTTTATCAACTTGTTAGAGAATGCAAAAAGTGAGTTGAATAATGAAAATCTGACCAATTTGCTTAGTGGTATTTGCGTATGCATATCTGGAATCTATCAAGCAAATAATGACTCTGTAACATCATGTAATATATTAGAACTTTGCAATATAAAAGTATCACAAATAGTTAAAAACTATTTTGATGTTGACGTATTTGTGGATAATGATATTAATCTTACAACACGTTCTTATCTATCAACAAGTGATTCCATCACATCTAATATATTGTTTATGTACATCGGTTCTGGTATCGGGAGTTCCATAATAATTAACGGAAAGCTATATGAAGGCAATTGCGGTTTTGCAGGTGAAATAGGGCAAACATTAATAGATAAAAATACTACACTTGAGCAAATCGCTTCAACTGATAAGCTTTTTAAAACTATAGCTAAGCATTATGATATAGATGGTATAGAAGAAGCTAGAGACTTAGCTATAGTAAAATACAATGATGGTGATAGTTTTGTTGAAGAGCAGATATCAGAAATTATAGATGCTCTATCATTTAGTCTCTCAAATATTATATGGATAAATAATCCTGATACCATATACATCTCTGGTCTTTTAAACATATTAGGTGAAAAGTTTATAAACCAACTACGAGAAGAAGTTTATTCAAATATTTCGCAACCACTAGAGGATTCTACCTCTATTGAATATGTAGATAATAATATTTTAAGCAAGCAAGTTGGATCAAGCCATATTCTTTTGCATAAATGGATTAAGAAAGTTAGCCAACAGTAGTAACTTATAAACTAACAAATTAAAATAATATAACTCGTTATTATTGCAATAACGAGTTTTTATATTATGAATTGTATTAAAGATAGATGACATCTATTTTTCAACCCTGATAACATCAGCAGGACATCCTTCTTCTGCTTCTTTTGCACTATCAAAATTATCTTCTGTTACTTCTCCATAAACTTCTGCAAGGTCTTCATCGTTCATTCGAAATACTTCACCACAGGCATCAGCACAAAGTCTGCAGCCAATACATCCTTCATCAATATATGCTTTCATATTAAGCTCCTTTTCTATATTTTTAAACACTACGTGTTTAATCACTCCTTTAATATTATGTCCCTGATTCCAGAAATTAATAAAGTGAAAATTCAATGTTGGCTGACTTTAACAATTTATATTTTTATGTTGCCATTATTAATATATAAGTATAAGATTATGATAACAGTAACTAACACATTGAATATGGAGAGAACTATGAAAAAGATATTTATAATTGTTGCTATATGCTTAGCGATAACTAGTATAAGTGGTTGTAAAAGAAGTACTGTTGTAAGTAAAATCGATAAATTTAACCTTGAATACGAAAAGGATATTACGTATAAATCTGTTGATGACATTGATCTAAAGCTTGACATCTATAAGCCTATTAATAATGTTTATGATAAAACTCCAGTAGTTGTTTATATTCATGGAGGAGCATTTATAAAAGGGACAAAAAATAATATAAACAATCCTCTATATAAACCTACAGTTATAAAAATGCTTGAGCTAGGTTATGCTATCGTATCAATAGACTATAGATTGCTAGATGGTAACACTTTATTCCCGGATAATATAGTTGACTGTAAAGATGCATTACGTTGGATAAATAAGAATGCTGATGTTTATAATTTCGATAAAAACAACATAGGTGTATGGGGCACATCTGCTGGTGGTAATTTAGCATTAATGATGGGAAGCACAACAGATGATAGCTTTATAGGTGATGAAACACTCTCTGAGTATTCATCAAGTGTAAATTATGTTATAGATTTCTTCGGCTCAACAGATTTATTATTATCCCGTACTAATAATAGGAAGAATGTAAATTACGAACGTTTAAGTACATACTATGACATTCAATTTGAGGAGAATACCTCTGAAGATGAGCAAATGGAGATTTTGCAAGACTACAATGAATTGTACAGCCCTATATATTATATTTCATCTAATAGTGTGCCAACTCTTATTGTGCACGGTACAACAGATAAACTTGTAGATATATCTCAATCAGATTTGCTTAGTGAAGCACTAGAAAATAACGGAATAAGCTACAAAAATTTAGCATTAAAAGGTGTTGGGCATGGTCTAATAAATATTAATGAAGAACAACAAAACAATCTAGTAGCAGAAGTTGAAAGGCTACTTACAGATAACTATGTTTCTCCTTAAAGAATTATTAATCTACATATAGTTTTACTAAAGAAAAACCACAATTATTTGTGGTTTTCTTTAGTGGGTACTTTAGCAGTCAAACTCTTAACCACTTGGCTGTCAGTTATAGCCATCAATTTATTATCATTAAAAATCATAGTGATTTTTAAATTACATTACTACTTTTTAGTCTATGTTGATTGCGTATTTTATTACAAACAAGTACTGTCTCCCTTGCAATCATCAGTTCTTCATTTGTAGGCACAACCATCACAGTAACTTCTGAATCTTTACGAGATATTATCTTTTCTTTATCTTTTGAATAATTCCTCTTTTCATCTAATTGTGTATGAATATAACCCATATCATTAAATATTATTTCACGTACCTCTGGTGAGTTTTCACCTATACCAGCAGTAAATATAATTGCATCGACACCACCCATAGCCGCAATATATGCACCAATATATTTCTTAACTCTATAACAAAACAAGTCTATTGCTAGTTTTGCATTTTCGTCTCCATTCTCTACCGCCCTATCTAAATCACGGAAATCACTGCTAATGCCTGATATGCCTAAGACACCTGATTTTTTATTAAGATAATTAATAGCTTCATCCAAAGTCATACCTGTTTTGTTTATTAAGTATTGGATAATAGTTGGGTCAATATCACCACAGCGAGTACCCATAGCCAGACCTTCAAGAGGGGTGAACCCCATAGAAGTATCTAGTACTTTGCCATGTTTAATCGCTGTTACACTTGAACCATTCCCTAAATGGCAAGTAATAAGCCTAAGTTTTTCAACTTCTTTATTTAAAATTTCTGCTGTACGGTTTGCAACATAATTATGCGATATGCCATGGAATCCATAGCGACGAATCTTATGTTTTTTGTAAGCTTCTATAGGTATTGCATACAAATATCCTTCTGGTGGAATTGTTTGATGAAAAGCAGTATCAAAAACTCCTACCATTGGGATATCAGGTAATAGCTTTTTACATGCTTCAATGCAAACTATATTTGCTGGATTATGCAATGGAGCAATATCTACATTATCATTTAGTACTTTCATTACTGCATCATCAAGCATATTAGACTCTCTGAAATCTTCGCCACCATGGACAACTCTATGTCCTACTGCTTTGATTTCTCTTAGATTCGATATTACACCATATTCTTTATTGATAAGAGCATCTAGTGCATAGCCTACAGCCTGCTGATGATTTACATTTCCGATATCCTTTTCTATCTTTTCGGTATTTATTTTATAAGAAAACATTCCATTGTCCATACCTATACGTTCAACACTACCTTTTGCCAAAACCTCTTCTGTATCAGCGTTTAAAAGTTGGTATTTCAAAGAGGAACTCCCTGCATTTATCACTAAAATAACCATAATTAATTACCTTCTTCTATACATTTAGGGTCTAAAAGAAAAAGTAGTGTAAAACTACTTTTACTTTTTCCTGTTCAAATAAACTAATACTATTTTACACTTGTGAATTCTAGAATCTTATCAACAATAAGCTTTTGCTGTTCTTCAGCTGAAATGGTTGCATCTGTATCGCCTTTTTGTAAATTGTAGTCACCAAATTGTGTGTGGTTCCCACCTTCTATATCATAGTAAACAGCATCTTCTGGCATCTTGCTTTTTGCAGAATTATAACCTTCTCTATTTATTACTGTATCTAAAGTTCCATTTATAGTTATAACTTTAATATCTAAATGCGAAATATCTGCGCTAGGATATGATGCTAAATACATCATTCCTTCAAAATCTTCAGAATTGTTTTTTAAATATTCTGTTGAGAATACTCCACCTAATGAATGTCCACCTAAATACCAAAGATTTATGTCATCATAATTCTCAAGTACTTTCTCTGCTCCATTTATATTAAACATAGCTAGGTTGAAAGGCATCTTTAAAACAACAGTTTGTATGCCGCTTTCCGCAAGCTTACTAAACACCCTTGAATATACTGTTGGTTCAACTTTTCCACCTGGATAAAATACCAAACCGCATTTAATATCTCCTACAGGTTTATAAACTATGTAATCATCACTATTTTCTACTATAACAGATTCTGTTGATCCTAACGCATCAATAGCTAATTGTGTAGCTTTGTCATAATCACTAACATACACGCCAAATCCTACTCCTCCTACTACTATTAGTGCTACTAATACCAACAAAATAACTTTTACTACTCGTTTCAATTTCTCCTACTTTCTAATATACAATTAAAGACTTTGTATAAATTCTATTGTTTTCATTCTTATTATTTCCTGCTGCCTATCACGGGTAATTAAGGCTATATTATCCTTATCATATGCTCTTCCGTTATTATATTCAGCAAACTGTACATGATTTCCGCCTTTTATAATATATGTTTCTGTATCCTTAGGCAAATGTTTTCTTCTTTCTTCAGCTTTTTCTATTGGGCTAAAGCCATCTAATTCACCAATTAGCTGTAGTACTTTAACATCAGCCTTTGATATATCCATCTTTTCTGATGGATAACTACCGTACAATATAAGTCCATCATATTCGTTAAGATGTCTTTCAACATGATAAATAGCAGAAACACCCCCTAGGGAAAAACCTGCTAACACCCATGTTTTTATGTTCTTGTAATCTTGTTTTATTTTTAATGCTCTGTCAATATCCATCATAGCTAATCCACATGGCATTTTCTCCAACGAAACAAAATATCCTGCTTTTGCAAAATACCTTGCACTATTAGCAAATGACTGAGCTTCCACTCTTCCTCCTGGGTAATATATTATTCCAACATTATATTCTCTCGTGGGTATAAATTGGATAGATTTCTTAGTTATCTTAACAACAATAGCTTTATCAGATTTTAATGCATCATAAACACACTCATCTCCATAAAACTTCTTTAATAATTTTTTAATTGATGAAATCATAACACTCATCCTTTATTTAGAAAGGTCTGATCGATTCCTATATCTCTCCCTATATTGTGCTGGTGATAAAGAAAAGTTTTTCTTGAAGTTTCTAGAAAAATGAGCAACGTCATAAAACTCCAATTCTTCAGCTATTTCAGCAACTATCATATCTGAATCAACAAGTAGTTGTTTTCCTTCCTCCAGCTTTACATTCATTATGTATTTGGCCAGACTCATACCAACTTCTTTTTGGAATAGTCTGTTTAGATGCTGCTGCGATACAGCAACATACTTAGATACGTCACCTGCTGTCATTTTACTTTTCTGTTGGCTGTTAATATAGTCAATTGCAAGCCTTACACGATAGTTAGAGCTTGTTTTATCAGGATTATTTACAATATCCATATGGTCCATTACTCTTTCAATAAGTTTGTTAAACCATAGTTGCACCTTTGTCAGTGTCATATCACTTTTAGAGGGTATATCCACTAAGTGATTTAAGTGAAGAGAGTTCAGATCTTTTGAGCTGTTTCCAAAAAGCGGTGCATTGCAAATTATAACTCCCAGTTCCATAACCCAAAACTTAACTATATTTGCATTGTATTCTTCTTGAAAAAGCTTTTCTAATATTCTTTGTGATCTCTTCATAGCAAGGGGCCTATTTCTTACTACAATTGCTTCAACTAGCTCTTTTTCATCCTTCATAGATACAGGAGATTCAATGCGTATATTTTCACTCCGCATAGACAGAATCTTCTTTTTCATCATAGCAAGTTCATGTTCAACATTGCCACTAGGACTGTTGTTTCTGACCATATAGTTTTTCATTACTGTTATGCACGAATGTTGAAGATAGTCCTCAATGCTAATCATCTTCTTTTCTGTTACAATAGGTACTTGATCTATAATATTTTTAAAATACTCAGCTTCTTCTTTCATTTGAGGCATCATCTCAATTAACTTTTCATATTCTTCATCGCTAAAAGGTTCAAATCTTGCAAATCCGCAAACGATTACAGCTCTAGCAACACCTTTACCTACAACTATTGGACTTGCTGTAAATTTCAAATTCATAGGGCATGTATGAATCTTTTGGTCTAATACTGAATCGTGAACCATCTTTTTAATAAATTCATAACAGCCATCACATTGGTGCTGAGTTTTTACTTTAACTAATCTACATAGTGGTGGAAACGCCGAGTAGTTCGAAAACGTCGGCATTTCTACTCCTGGTTCTATTATGAATGTGGCCAATGTAGAAGCCTTTGCTACCTCATCTAATACACTCAATAGCATGCTTCTATCAATATAATTATAAATACTAACTTTTTTTCGTTTCATAAGTCGGCCACCCTTCAAGATTCATCTAATAATATAATTATATATTACTTACTACTCTTCATCCAACACAAATTTATATCCATAGGTAAAATTACCTGTTTCTTCTCTTTTGTGTTTTCTAAAAGCCATTCTTACACGAGTACCTTTTTTCAGTTCTCTTTCTTCACAGTCAACAACTTCACTTACAACATGTAACCCATCATCTAATCTAATTGTTACTATACTCCTTTGAAAGCCATCCGTATATCCACTGGCTGGGTAGCCAATATTGTCTAGCCAATGCGCTTCAACCTGACCGGTTTTAGGGGGATAATAGTCTTCAAATTCTCTTGCTCCGCATTTAGGGCAAAGAGAACCTTCTCTTGCAGGGAAATATCTCTCTTTGCAGCCTCTACACTCAGAGCCTTTTAATCTATATCGAATATCTTTGTATCTAAACGCTCTTTGGGTTCCGTATGTCTCTACTCTTGGGATGATTTCAGGAAAATCTTTACTCATTATCTTCCCTCCTTATTATTGCTACAACGTCTACAGACTGATGTGTGCCATAAGCATGTGCTAGTGCAATATTACAATCTTTTACCTGACGTTCTCCGCACTCTCCTTTTATCTGTGCTATGTTTTCAACTATTTTTGAGCTGAAATCTCCACCAACTGAGCTATGACCAAATGCTATTGCACCACCATCTGTATTGGTTGGGTATTTGCCTGTTACAGAAGTTTCTCCTTTTAATGCAAGCTCGTGCATTTTACCTCTTTCACATACTCCTAAAGATTCCATTATCATAAATCCATCATATGGAGTTAAATCGTGCACTTGGAATACATCTACATCATCAACCGTAATGCCTGCATTTTCATATGCCTCTTCAGATGCAAGGTGAACACCTGGTTGGTATGTAATATCAGCATCTTTGTGAGTATCAGTTGGATAATAATAATGCTGACCAAAGTATGGTGGCTTCATGCCCATACCAATATCAAATAGGTATTTTTCTTCAAATCTATCTGCAACATCTTCTGTTACAAAAATCAAGCATGTTGCCTGGCTTTTGCCTGATGCAGAACGAGCTCTGTACCCTACATAACCAGTATCATTAAAATCATCTTCTGATGGCATCTCTTTTTTATAGTTTAATGACATATCATTACGCTGACCAAACCAGTAGTCCTGTTTCGCCCATGCTATTGCTGGATCTAAGCTATCTGGTGTATAGCGTTGTTTGTATGCATCCTCTTTTAAAGATGAATACATCATGTGTGTTAAACCTAGATTAAAGTCAATATCATTGTAGTTTCCATTGCCGCTTGCTGTTTCCATAGAATAGAAAATATCACTTTTGGAGCAAGCAACTACAGCACCCATTTCAAATCTGCCTGATTGAAGCAAATTGTACATATTATATGATGCAACACCACCACCTGCGCAAGCCTGAGATATACCTATAACTGGCACTTTACAACCTGTTAAAAATTCACTCATCATAGGTCCCACGGCAGTGTCTGGGATAGCACGTTCATTGTATGCAAAGTTTATCATATCCATATCTTCTGGCTTTAAATTAACTTTATCTAAAGCTTCAAAAAACACCTTTGCAGAATATGTTCTGTAGTCATAGTCTTTATCAGGACGTGCTGATGTCATTGTTGCAGCAACTACATATATTTTTTTTGTTCTCTTTTTTCTCATAATACCCCTCCTATATAAATCCGTGAATCATATCAGGTCTGGAATATTTTCTTTCAAATTTCTGTGCTGTGGCATAATCTATATATTCCTTGCGTTCAAACATATCAACAACTGCTGTGTCACCAATGTCATAGTCTTCTATTGCATCTGTAGTTGTAATATCCAATATATCACTTCCTGCACCTTCACCATAACCTATGGTTAAAATCCTCTGTTCAGGTTCTTGATCATCAAGAATATTTGCCAGTGCTGTCAATGCGCCTGCTGCACCTAGATGCCCTATATTAGATGTTAATATATTTGTTAACACTGTTTCTACAACATTTAGCTTCAACGGTCCTGCCATGAACATAGGCATAATAAATGAGTTTTGCTGTAATGCACATGCATCAAAGTCATCTGGACCGCAATTGTTTTTCTCAAAATAGCTTTTAGCATTAGGCACTACATTGTCAGTCAGTCCCCAGCTTGTTATATAGCCAATAATACCTGAGCCAACCTGCAAATATCTTTCACCTTCTACTCTGAAATAGTCTGCTTGATCCTGTTGATAAGATTGTGTACCCTTAATTTCAGCAATAACACCTTCTTTGCCGATGATAAATGCTACTGCTCCACATGATGCACCAGATTCTAATACATGACCTGCGGGTATATGAACACTCATGGTGTCTACACCTATTGCTAATGCATACTCAGCCAAGCCTGCATCTACATATGCCTTTGCCGTAATGATTGCACTTGTACCTGATTTACCTGAAAACTGTAAATCATAAGACATTATATCTTTTCTTAATCCTAGGGCATCACACACTACAGTTGATGCTGCTTTTGATGCATATGGGCTAGTGCCACTTCCAAAGAACACTGCATCAATTTTATTAATACTTACATCGCATCTGTCTATAGCAATTTGACATGCTTCCACAGCCAATGTTATTGAGTCTTGATCAGGTCCGCAAACAGCTCTTTCTTCATATCCCATTTTCTTTAGTACAGAAGGCTGTGCATTTTTCCACACTTTTACTACTTCAGTAGATTTCAAGCGATATTTAGGAAAATAGACCCCATAACTAACAATTCCACTCATAGCTTATTATCCTTTCGCTGTTTCTTCTTGTAGTTTATTCTTTTTAGCAACAAAGCTTAATACTATTGCAGATATCAATGAGAAAACTGTAGCTCCAACTAAAATATAGAAAACATTAGTAATTCCAAAGTTACCATATATAATAGCTCCAAACATAGCTGCTATTGCTGTACCAATTGCAGTTGCACCTTGGAATAAACCTCTCATAAGTCCACCACTACCCTTTACAGATGATTGTTGAGCTAGAGCAAATGATGCAGGTGTATATAATAGAGCGCCAATACCAGCTAGTGCGCTAAATAGCAATACCATCCCTAATGAACTTGCAAAAAGTGCTATAGATGTCCACCCAATAAATACTAGAGTCATACCTAGTAATATGCACTTAGGTCTACCTATTTTATCTGCAAGCATTCCTGATAATGGCTGCAATAATTGAACAATAGAAAATGCTGCTATACCAAATGCAGCTTTAGTTCCTTCTATTCCTCTTACTGCACCTAGTTCATCTAAATATTGTAGGAATATAATAGTTCCAAAACCATATGCAAATGCAATTAACAACAAGAAGTACATTGTAGAGTTTGCATTTTTAAGTATGGTCCATACGCTCATTCCTTCAGGTTTCTTTGTTGATAATGCAACCTCATAAGTTGCTTCAACTTTTTTATCTAATATAGTGATTACTGCACATACAACACATGCAACAACACAAACAATACCCAACACGAAAAATGCTTGAGATATGCCAAATCCACCTGCCATTCCAGCTACAGAGCCTGCAGCTGCAGTTCCTATACCAAAGCCTAAGCCATATACACCCATTGCCATACCTTCGCTGCCTTTTTTAGTGCCGCCTAATAGGTATGATTGCAATGCAACATATAGCGCACCTGTGCAAAGAGCTAGTAAAGCTCTATAAACATAGAACAATATTGCTTGAGTTGTAAAAGACCAAACTATAAATATACCTGCAAATACAAAACCT
>Ga0209692_10002613_pt1 | contig 19098 bp, 14 predicted proteins | sample tdDd472_FD_187129 | JGI IMG/M metagenome (GOLD analysis project Ga0209692, IMG submission 187129) | Marine sediment microbial communities from the Atlantic coast under amendment with organic carbon and nitrate - tdDd47.2 (SPAdes)... | ecosystem: Environmental > Aquatic > Marine > Coastal >...
GAGGGCCAGCCCTTGGTTTACGGAAAAGAAAACATCCTGAACCCCAATTTCATTGCCGCGGGAAACTGGTATTTCTAACCCATGACCTGGTACGCACTACAACACAAGCCGGCTCAGGGCGACCGGGCGGTCCAGCACCTGCAGAATCAGGATATCGCCTGCTTCTACCCGAAAATCGAGGTGGAGAAGATCAAGGCAGGTAAACGCACCAGAAAACTGGAGCCCCTGTTTCCGGGGTACGTATTTGTGAACCTGGAGCAAACCGACCCGATGTGGGCAAAGCTCCGGTCCACCCGGGGAGTGTTGCGCATTGTCAGCTTTGCCAACCGGCCAGCACCGATTGACGATGAAGTGATCGCCCACATTAAAAGCAGTATGGATAAGGTGGCAGAGCAGGGCGGCATCAAGCCGGGCCAGCCCATAGAGCTGGATGATGGGCCGTTTAAAGGCATTAGCGCGATATTCCAGGCCTATGATGGTGAAGAGCGGGCGATTGTGCTGATTTCGTTTATGCAGACGCAGCAGCAGGTAAAGGTGCCTGTTTCCGTTATCAGAAATTGAAGGCAGTCTGACGACGACATGTTGAAAATGTGACCGGATTGTTTGCACTTTCTAATGTTTAACAAATGTTTACTGCCTTAACGCCCTGATTACTGAAGTGTCAGACTTTTTGTCACTTGCGTGTCATACCCCATGCCGTAGAATCGTCACGCTTTTGAAATACTTCATTCATTCCCTGACAAGGAAGCTGTTGGGAACTTCTCTCCCGTTGTAGCCGTTCTATCCTTGTCTTAAGAAAACCAACTATTATGACCTTAAAACACTGGGCCCTGGTCGGTGGGGCGGTAGCGTGCCAAGAAGCTTCATGAACGACTTTTCAAAAACCAAATTTCATCCGCATCAGCTTGCCAGTGTCCGGTTATCGAAGCCTCAGCATGAGTACCCACTTGCACCGATGACCAGGGCGCCTATCAAGTTCATTTTCTGGGGGCAGTGGACGGTAGCGACGCTTATCCAGGTCAGTCTGCTAATGATTTTAACCCTGGATAAATCCGGTGACGTTCCCTCCACCTATCGTGTTTTAGCAGTACTCTCCTCCCTCCTCGCGATCCCTTTATACGCAGTTTATCGGGCGTTCAGCACCCGCAGTGGCTATCTTGTTGGTATTGCAAGGCTGGCGGCGGCTTGGGCCACCCTTGCCGCCATTTTGGTCTTTATTGGCTTTATCACAAAAACCAGCGAAACCTACTCAAGGGAAGTCGTGCTCCAATGGATCGTTGGTGGCTTCTTGCTCCAGACTACTGCTTTTATGCCGCTCCACAAGCTGGCCAGGCGAGTAGAAACCAAGCTGGGATCGGCCAGTACCTGCGTGGTGATTGGTTCAGGCCAGCTTGCCTATAACCTCGCCAGTAAACTCCGATATGAGCGCAGCGAAGATATGGTTGGCCTGGTGGTGCTTGACGATGCCCAGGACGACGAGCTTGAAGAAACAAGCTACTTCCCAACGCTCGGTTACGTAAGCCAGTTGCGCGATATTATCCGGACAAATCAGGTGGCCCATGTCTATATTGCATTACCGGCAAGGGAGACGGATCAGATAGAGGGTCTTTACGTCGACTTGTTGGACGCCAGTGTAGACGTCGTGTGGGTACCGGATTTCGCCAACCTGAAACTTCTGAATCACAGTATTCACAGTCTCGGCGGAATGCCGGCCATACACTTGAACGAAAGCCCGCTCACCGCGTACCCAGGCAGTGCGCTCATGAAGTCTCTCATGGACAAGTCATTGGCACTGTTGGGTATTATCTTGCTCAGCCCGGTGCTACTGGCTTGCGCCATTGCCGTTAAGCATTCCTCCCCGGGCCCGATACTTTTCCGCCAGGAGCGTCATGGCTGGAATGGCAACATCATTGAAGTATTGAAGTTCCGTTCCATGAAGGTCCACAACGATGCGCAGGTAAAACAGGCGCAGAAGCAAGATCCCCGTGTTACCCCCATCGGCCGCTTCCTGCGCCGATCCTCCCTCGATGAGCTCCCGCAGCTATTTAATGTGTTGAAAGGCGATATGTCTCTGGTTGGCCCCAGGCCACATGCTGTCGCCCACAACGATTACTACTCCGACAAAATTCTCGCCTACATGGCCCGCCACCGAATCAAGCCTGGTATTACCGGTTTGGCACAGATCAGCGGGTATCGCGGCGAAACCGAAACACTGGACAAGATGCAAAAGCGTGTTGAACTGGATCTGGAATACATCAACCACTGGAGCTTGTGGTTGGATATCAAAATCCTGATCAAAACGCCGTTGAGCCTGTTCGCAAAAAATATCTATTGATTTTATCCTACTCACCCAGCGCTAATCGTTTCCCAGGAACTGCCCAATGACAGTACTCAGGATGAGCCATTTGCTCCTGGCTGTACCAGCCCTTTTTGCCTCAGCAAACCTAATAGCCGCACCCTGGCTCGAGCCCGGTGATGCCAGAGCCAGGCATTCCGTGCAAAAGCTTTCCGATAAAGGGCATTACGCGGGTAGCGTAACTACATGGCCAATTATGTGGGCAGATATTGACCAGTCGCAGAAACGGGCCGGGGACAACTCTGTGGCCATGCAGCAGGCCTATCTGAGTTTTGAGATGGAGCAGCAGGCCCGTAGTGGTTTCCGGGGGGAATTGGAACTGAACGGCAGTACAGAGCCTGCGTTCCTGCGCGGCTTCCAGCAGTTACCGCGGGAAGAAGGTGAGCTCAGGGCTAATCTGCAATGGCAGGGCGAGGCTTGGGCAGTAGGGCTGGCACCTTCTGCAATTGCTAACCCGCAAGACGACAATGCCGTACGATTAGACGGTTCTTACATTGCCGCAACTGTCGGCAACTGGGTGCTGGGCGCCGGTGCCATAGAGCGATGGTGGGGGCCTGGCTGGCAGTCCACCATGATTCTCTCGAACAACGCGAGGCCGATACCGGCTGTGTGGGTAGACCGAAAAACAACCCTCGCGCCGGAAACCAAATGGCTCTCCTGGATAGGCCCATGGCGCCTAAATGTGTTTCTTGGCCAATTGGAAGAAGAACGTGCTATTCCGGACGCGAAGCTGCTCGGTATGCGTTTTACTTTTTCTCCGGTTGAAAGATTAGAACTAGGTTTGTCTCGCACGATTATGTTTGGCGGAGAGGGCAGGCCCGAGGGCTTCTCCACAGTATGGGATGCCTTCATAGGTAAAGATAATGTGGAGGAAGGCGACACCGCTGAAGACGACGCCAGCAACCAGATCGCGACCATTGATGCTCGTTACGGCTTTCCCGTGGGTGAGCAAACCATGGGACTGTATGCTCAAATGATGGGGGAAGACGAAGCTGGTTATCTTCCCTCCCGGAAGTCGTGGTTGTTTGGCGTAGACTGGACAACGCAACTGCTACAGTCTGACCAACAATGGTTCGCGGAATATACCAATACTCTGGCTGAGGATCTCATTGGCGACCCAAGGCCAGATTACGCCTACGACCACTTCAATTACACTACCGGTTACCAGTACTACGGCCGAGCGCTGGGTTCCACCTTTGACGCCGATGCAGAGGCCGTTTCTCTGGGCGTGTTCAACTTTCTACCTGGTGGCAGCGAGCTGACTGCTGCGCTTACCTACGTCAACCTCAACAAAGACGGTGGAAACCGTGTAAACCAGCCGGATGAGGATGTGTTCTACAACGTGCCAGATGGTAGTCAAAAAGTAGCCATCGCCAACCTGGGCTATGGCAATCAGCTCTTCGGTGGCTGGTTGGACGTAAACCTGCAGCTTACCGACAAAAAAATCAAACTCCTGGGCGGAGAAAAAGACCAATGGTCAGTTTCTGCCGCCTGGAAATACCGCTTCTGATCAAATAACTCAATGTTTGGATTCAAAACAGTGACAGCAAAAAAACTACTAGCAGCCTTGAGTCTATTGCTGCCCCTTGCGAGCTACGCACAATCCATCTCACCTGCCCAGATCGAACAGTTCAAACAGTTGCCCCGGGCCCAACAGGAAGCTCTGGCGAGGCAATATGGTGTGGACCTGGATAGCGTAATGGGCGGCCGTAATAATTCCGCGCGGCGCCCGGAGAACATCCAGGTAGTCGAACCTGTATCCAGCATTACTGACGAAGAACGAGAAAAGGCCAGGGCCGAAAAACAGCAAGAGGACGAAGAAGCGGAAAAGAATGGTGGCCTGAAGCCTTATGGCTACGATCTCTTTGCCGGCAGCCCCACCACCTTTGCTCCCGTAACCGAAATCCCGGTACCTGCGAATTACACACTCGGCCCGGGCGATGTGTTACGCATCCAGCTTTGGGGCAAGGAGAACCAGAACCTGGAATTGCCAATTAGTCGGGATGGTTCAATCAGCTTCCCGCAGTCTGGCCCAATGAGTGTTGCAGGCCTGAGTTTCGATGAGGCTCGGCAGCATATTAAAAAGCGGGTTTCCGAGCAATACATTGGTGTGGAGGCGAGCGTCTCCCTGGGCGAGCTTCGCAGCATGCGTGTATTCGTGCTGGGTGAGGCGAGGAACCCTGGTTCCTACAGCGTGAGTTCCCTCTCTACCATCACGAACGCACTTTATGTGTCTGGTGGTATCAAACAAACAGGTTCTCTGCGGAACGTTCAGCACAAGCGCGACGGAAAGCTCGTGGGTACGCTGGATCTTTACGACCTGCTAATGGCGGGCGACAGCTCGGAGGACAGCCGTTTGCAGCCAGGAGACGTGGTCTTCATCCCGCCCGTGGGACAGCGCGCCGGTATCGATGGCGAGGTCTATCGGCCCGCTCTTTACGAGCTTCAGGGAACCAATACTCTAGCTGACCTGATCCGCATGGCCGGTGGCCTGACGCCACAAGCCTACCCGCAACGGATCAATATTGAGCGCACCAACGAGGATTTCCTGCGGATTATTGCCGAAGCCGACTACACCTCGCCGAAAGGGCAGAACGCGGGGATCCGGGCCGGCGACCGAGTCCAGATACCGTCGATTTCAGATGTCACAGGGCAGTACGTTGAGGTAAAGGGTGCGGCAACCCGAACCGGCAAATTCGCATGGATGCCGGGAATGCGAGTTACCTCACTGATCACTAATCTAGACAGTGATTTGTTGCCGGTGGCGGACAAGCAATACGCGGCCATCGTACGAACTAACCCGTCCGATGACAGTATATCGGTGCTGAACCTTCGATTACGGAAGGCCGTGCGCAACCCCGGCGGTGAGCACGACCTGCAGCTGGAGGAAAGAGATCGTTTGTTCTTTTTCTCAGATGCAGGGAAGGTGGATATCCTCGATGTGAAAGAGGATGAGATCACTGAGCGCATGAATGGAGTGAAGGAAGAAATTGAGGAAAAAGAAGCGGGGCCTGAAACCTTCACCCGCGAAATTCTTTTTGCGCCGGTTATCCAGCGGCTCAAGGCTCAGGCAAGCCCCGATAAACCGCAACAGACCATCCAGATAACCGGCCCGGTTCGTTACCCTGGTGAATACCCGATGCCGGCAACCCGTAACCTGACCGACGCTATTTTCGTAGCCGGTGGTTTGAAAGACTCTGCCTCGTTGTACCAGGCAGAAGTGGCGCGTTATACCGTTGATGAGAACGGCACCGGCCAAACCCGGATCCTGAACGTTGACCTTGCGGACGCCATGGCCGGAAAAGCTAACCTCCAGTTGGAAAGCCGGGACAGACTCCTGATCAAATCCATACCAGACTTCGCCAAAACCCGCACCGTTGAACTGAAAGGCGAAGTTCGCTACCCAGGGCAATATACCTTCCGGGATGGCGAAACCCTGAGAGAAGTGCTGGAGAGAGCCGGCGGGCTGACAGCCAATGCATTCCCCAAAGGCGCGGTATTCTCCCGAGAAAAGCTGCGCCAGCTTGAGGCGCAGCGCCTGCGTGAGGCAGAGGAGCGCCTTCAGGGGGATTTGCTCGGTGTTCAATTGGAAGGCGATAACTTCTCTGGCCAGAGTGCAGACCGAACCCAGCAGGTGCAGGATTTGCTTGAAGAGGTGCAGGGCAGCGAACCCGTGGGCAGGCTGGTAATAGACCTTGCAAGCGTGTTGAACGACCCCGATTACCAGTCCATTCGATTGCAGGACGGTGACACCCTTACGGTACCAACCATTCCACAGTCAGTAACGGTCTTCGGAGAAGTCCAATTCCCGACCAGCCACCTGCACCAAGCCGGGCTAACCGTGGATGACTATCTGGAGCGTTCGGGGGGGGCCACCCGCCAGGCGGATGAAAGCCGCGTTTATGTCGTTAAGGCGGATGGTTCCGTTATGTTGCCGGAGAAAAGCCGCTGGTTCGGCGGCAGGAGCCAGCAACTGGAACCGGGCGATACCGTTATCATGCCAATTGATGTTGATCGTCTGAACCAGCTCGAACTCTGGACCAACGTAAGCCAAATCGTTTACCAGATTGCGCTTGGTGCCGCCGCGGTGGGGAACCTGTGATGTCTGAACAAAACAATAACGGAAGCTGGCAAAACGAGGAGTTTGATCTCCGTGAGATAGCTCGAAAGCTATGGCAACGAAAGTGGATAATAGTAGCCGGAGCTCTCTTTTTTAGCGCAGCAGGGATTTTTCATGCCTTTTATTTACCAAGTTTCTATACAGCTAGTGTAACGCTGGTATCGACTGAAGAGGACGCTGGTGGGCTTAATGGGATGGCAAACCAACTCGGCGGCCTAGCCAGCTTAGCTGGGTTATCCATGGGAGGGAGTGCATCAAGTCAGGCGATGATAGCGAAAGAAATACTTCAATCTAGGGCCTTTTTGCGTAACTTTATAAAAAGGCATGATTTAGTCGGTGACTTGGTCGCAGTAGAGGGGTGGGACCAAGCTTCGAACAAATTTTTATACGATAAATCGAAATACAATCCAGAAACTAAAGAGCTTCGACAAACCTACAAAAACGAAAATGTAATTTCAGATTGGGAGCTAGTAACAAAGTTTAAAAAGGAGCATCTTAGGCTAAGCGAAGATAGAGAAAGTGGGATGTTTACGTTGAGTATCCGGCACTATTCACCGTACGAGGCTGAACGATTGGCAAGGTTATTGGTAGGAGACATTAACGAACATATCCGAACACAAGATATATCTGAAGCGGAGCGACGGATCGATTATTTACAGAAAAAAATAGATGACACAAACGTATTTAAGATGGAGGAAGTTCTATATCAGTTGATCGAGAATGAAACTAAAACAGTCATGCTTGCAAACGCAAGAGAAGAGTATGTTTTTAGAACGATTGACCCGGCAATGGCTCCCCCGAAACCAAGTGAGCCAAATAAATTAATAATAGTGATTTTATGGACAATGACAGGCTTGGTGTTTTCCGTATTATCAGTATTTCTTATAACTGTTCGAAGTCCACGAGAGTGATCCAAGTAGCTCTAAATTGTATTAGCTTCCTATGATAATTGTCCGAGAAAAAATTGAGAAAAATTGATTTTAATAGAAAAAATACAGAGCTTTTGAGAGGCAAAGCAAAGCGAACAAAGTCCGCATTGCAATCAGTTTCTTTATTATGGCTTGGATCGGTCTTGGGAAGTTCGTCAACATTTATATTGTTCATCATAATCGCTAGGGAGCTCGGTACGCAATCCTACGGAGTTTTTGGCGCAGCCTTTTCTATTGCGACGATAGCCAGCCTAGTTGCCCATTTCGGAGTTCCCCAAGTTTGGCTAAAAGCATTCGGCAGCCGCGGTTGGGCCGCAATGAGCTGGGTAAAACCATCTTTTATAATCTTGATTTTTAGCACATTCATATCATGCACTCTATTGTTCGCCTGGGCGTATTACGCACCACACGAAGAAAATGTAAAGAGTATCCTGCAATTATTTACGGTATTCGTTGTAGGGCAAGTTGCATTTGAATTAATGGTTGCCAAACTACAGTTGGAAGAAAGGTATGTGAGAATTGCGTGCTTACAGTTTCTGCCAAATACTATCCGACTAACTATAGTGGTGATTTATGTATATGTATTGGGTGAGCCGATAACTGTCGAAGGAGTAGCGTTAGTCTATGCTCTTGTCGGTTTTCTAATTTTCGCTTTTTGCTACAATCCAATCAAGAGCTTTTCGTTGGGGAATTTTTTTTTAGTCACGCACAGTAAATTTCCAAAGCAGGGCGGGCTACAAAAAACCGGATTGAAACAAGTTTTTTCTGAAACCTGGCCGTTTGGTTGTGCATCTGCTCTTGCGTACGTCTATCTTCAAATCGATATCGTAATGTTAAAGTATATTTGCGGAGACTTTGAAGCTGGTATTTATAATGTAGGCTTCGTGATCCTAACGGCAACTATGTTGCTTCCGGTAGTATTATTTAGCAAATTTCTCATGCCTAAATATCATCGATGGGCAACCCACGATAGAGAAAAGTTCTATGCCGCATATAAAGATGGAAATTTATTGATGTTGTTATCTGGCTGCATTGTCATGTTTATGCTTCTCTATCTATCGGACAAAATCGTTCCGCTTATTTTTGGCGCTGAATACACCGAATCTGTAGATATAGTGAAAGTATTGGCTGTTTCAATACCTTTTTATTTTATAGCGTATAGCGTTGGGGCAACCCTAGTAACGAAAAATAATATGCTGACAAAGGTAAAAGTAATGGCATTTGTCGCAATTTTTAATGTAGTTACAAATGGATTGCTGATACCTTTTTGGGGAGCTATTGGGGCTGCTATCGCAACTCTTCTCAGTAATATGTTGTTGATGTGCATCTATTTCTATTTTGCTAAAAGCAAAGTCTTCGTCGAGGTTTAAAGTGATGTGGAAAAATATTCGCCCCTACATACGCGATGCTTATAGGCTTTGGAATGCTTTCCGTGGTTTTATATACGATTTAACAAGATTTGTGAAATATGGTGGTTGGAAGGGGCGCCTAACCGACGTTCAGTATAGAAATTACAACGCTGCAATGGTTTATCATGGACTAGAGAAAAGCCTTAGTTATAAATCAAGGAATCCGAATTCAGGTTGGCGCAATGCGTCAGAATTGAGCGCGATTTTGGAGGAAGCAAAGAAAAGCGAAAATATAGGTTATCACGATCGCGCGGCTAAGGTAGTGCTGGAAAAATTCATTGGTATACCAGAAAACACTAACGCCGACCTGGCAGTATCGATAGAAAAAGGTCTAAAAGAAATTGGGTTTGAATCAAATGAGGTTCATGGGGCAATTGAGCATTCAAAACATGACTTCTTAGAGGGAGTATTGAAAGATCCCGAAAAATTCTTTTTTTCGCGATATTCTTTGCGAGAGTTTAGAGCAGAAGCCGTTTCGGAAACGGTTATAAAGAGAGCGCTGAAAATGGCTCTCAAAACCCCTTCAGTTTGTAACAGGCAGCCTTGGGCAGTATACCATACTGCAGATCAAGCGGTAAAAGAAACCGCTCTGAGTTTCCAGTCAGGCAACAAACCGTTTGGTGCGAATATACCAAACCTACTGATTGTCGCTACCGATTTAAAAGCGTTCTTTGCCGGTAATGAACATTACCAGCATTGGATTGACGGTGGCTTGTTCTCAATGTCTATTATGTATGCGCTACATTCGATCGGAGTAGGCTCCTGCGCATTAAATTGGAGTCAAGATCCGAAAATCGATAAGAAGATAAGGAAGAAGCTAAATATTAGTCCAAGTCATACCATTATTATGATGATTGCAGCTGGCTATCCAGATGATGTGAATATGGTGTGCGCATCTTCTAGAAAACCGCTTGAGGACGTATATTGGAACCTGGAAAAACTAAAATGAAAATTGCATTAATTACGATCAATAGGTCAGCTAATTATGGAGCTGTGCTTCAGGCTTATGCTACGCAGAAGGTATTGTCCCAGTACGGTGATGTAAAAATCATTGATTATCATAATAAACACCTAGCTCACCACTTAGATTTGATTAGGTTTTCGCCGGACGTGCACGGAATACTAAAATTTCTGCACGATATGCTTAGGTTTCCTTTCCGGTGGATTGCGGTTTCTCGTTTCAGAAAGTTCTTTGACCAATATCTAAAATTGACGCGTAGGTATACGGAAGATCAACTCTATCGAGGCGAAGCGGGTGTATTTGACGTTTATGTGTGTGGAAGCGATCAGATTTGGAATCCGGATATAGTTACCGAGAATGCTAGAATTGATCCAATATTCTTTCTAGATTTCGCTCCGAAGGACTCTGAAAAAATATCCTATGCATCTAGTATTGGTCATCATCATTTCTCGCCATCGGAACAAATAGAAGTAAAAAAATATCTAGAAAACTTCAGTATGGTTTCGACGCGAGAAGCCGATGGATTAGAAAAGCTAAAAGGTCTGTACCGATCGGGGCATATACATCACGTATTAGATCCAACAATGCTTTTATCCAAAAAAGACTGGAAAGAGCATTTTGACCTGCACGAAAATCTTTCGAACGAGAAATATATTTTAGTTTATTCCGTGCCTCGGACCGAGCTAATAAGGGAGGTGATAAACTATGTCTCTAAGATTACTGGGTACCGTATCGTTACCATTGACCAAATGTTATTTCCCGTAGGCAAGACGGATAAGCACATACGAACCGCTGGTCCAGTTGAATTCGTAGACGCGTTCTTAAATGCTACTTTCGTGATCACTGATTCTTTTCACGGAACCTGCTTCGCTGTGAACTTCGAAAAGCCATTCTTAAGCATATCTGCCGGGAAAAGATCGACAAGGATTAGAAGCTTGCTGGCGCAGCTAGATCTAAGTTCCAGGTTAATTTCTTCATCTCATGATCTAACCGAGGCGTTGATCGAACTTGATTATGAGAAGCCCTCAGTAGAACTAAACAAAAATCGACAACGTTGTTTGAATCTTTTAGAAAAAGCTTTCTCTGTCTAAGCCCGTAGTTTAAAGCTTTGGCATAAACGTATGTCATGAGATGACTTTGCGCCGAAGTTTCACAAAATATTAAAGAATAAATTCATGGAAAGCAGAACCATCTCCGAACGAAGAGCACTTTTAGATCCACTGGTTTTACTTGGTCTTTTTACCTTCTGTTGGCTGGTTTTGATTAGTGTCGTATTTTATTTTAGCCAAGATATGAACGATGCAAGTTCTCCTTTGTACTTAATGCCAGCTATCTTGACAGTTTTGGTTTTTGCGAGTTTTTTAATACTATCTCTTTTTTTAAGAGTTTCACAAGTATGGTATTTCTCTCTGATTTTGTACCCAATTTTAGGTTGGGGAGTTCCTTGTTTATAATGAAACCATTTGGAAGTTATATCTCACTTTATTCGGTTTTATGGTTTTTTGTTCTCCTGAAGACACTTTCTATTGAGTTGAAGAGAAAACTGTCTAAACACGAGCTGTTTTTTTGGAGTTTTGTGTGGGGATGGCTTTTTTCAAGAATTTTTTCTCTTTTCTTATTTAATCAAATTCCTTTTGAAGTGGTTTTCTTGGATTATCTTTCCCCGCTTCTTTTTCTAGGTGTACTTTTTAGGCTTTACTTTTTAATTGATATCACACAGTTAAGCTCATTTGTGATAAAAAGCACCTTTTATCTCTTCTCTGCCGTTGTTTTTGTGGCTTTGTTTGAAATGGTCTTGCGGAGTGAAGGGCGCCCTTGGTTGTTTTTATTACATGGAGCTAGAAAACTATATGCTGGAACGTCAGGAGACGTAACAGGTGGGCTTGGAGAGCCGGTTACATTGGGACTGACGGCTGCCTTTTACTCGATAGCTATCCTATTCCTTTATGACTCAAAAAGACTAAAGACTAAATGGTTTATTGTTCTTTTGTTACTATTAACTTTAATTTCCCTATTTTCTTATTCAAGGTCGTCTTTGTTAGTTTCATTTTCGGTCATATTCGTCTGTTTTCTTCGTTATAACAAAAAGCTGAGTCCTTTTGTCTTGATCGCAATTTCAGTAGCGTTGGTGGTCGCTGCTACTGTATTTATTGGTCGATTTATTCCGTCTGAGGCAAACGCAACCGGAGATCTGCAATTTGTGTCTGGTGGCCTTTCAATGGAACTAAATCTTGCGATATATCTGAATGCAATAACTAGTTGGATGAATGGCACCTATAATGATGTTCATCCCTTAATTCAGTTCATTATGTTGCCTTTGATCGGCGGTGAGTCTAACTTGGTGAAGCTTCAATTCGTTGATTTTCGCGCTCTTATTATTCCTGGAGTTCTGCTTATTATTTTATTTTCTTTTTTATTTATAAGGGCAATGTATCTTCGGATGCCGGTGTTTCCGCTACTGGTTGCCTTTTCTATATTCTATTATTATGGAGCATTTGGAAGTACCGCATTTTCTACAATACTATTGGGTGAAAAACCGGTTTCTCTCGGCTATGTTGGTCGTGAGGCACCACTCTATCTATTCCTATTGTGGTTAGTAATGTTGAATTGTTCTTTGATATTGGCGAAGGAAAAAGCCGCATGAGAAAGTCGGGTCTCCACGTAGTTTTTTTAGGCACGAATCCGGCATCTAAATCCGGCGGAATTGCGAATGCCATTCCCGGATATATTTCCGCGCTAGATTTTGTCGGTATTGAGTCGTCCTATATAGTTACTCATGACTCTTCTCACTGGAGTGGTAAGGTCATACCCTGGCTCAGATCTTTTATTTTTGTTATATCTATTATGTTTAGGTCTAAAGAGTCCCGCCTAATTTTTTATTTACACTTGGGAGGCGGTTGGCCATCTGTTTTAAGGAAGTTCGGTATTGGTTCTTTTTTGAGGATCTTTAGGGCAACGGTAGTATATCATTTGCACGGTCCCGAATTTGATGAGTATTTGGACAATCGGGTTAAGCGTTTAGCCCTGAAAGCTGCATTAAGTCCGGCGGATATTTTGGTGGTCCTTACCCCTTGGTGGGAAAGACGGCTCACAACTTCAGGTTTCAAAAAAAATATCCGTATTTGTCCAAATCCTCTTTCTCAGGAGCTCGAAGAAAAAGCAAACACCAAGGTGGCTAAACTAATTAGGGCCCGAGAAATTAACGTGCTCTGTATGACGCGGTTAGAGTTGGGGAAAGGTGTTGATCGTTTTATTCGTGCAATGGCGGAGTTACCTAATTATTACAGGGGAGTAGTAGCCGGGAGTGGATCTCGGAGAGATGAATTATTTCAGTTGGTTTTGGAGTTAGGTCTTGAGGATCGGATCACGTTTGTTGGATGGGTGAGTGGTTCCAATAAGCAACAACTATTTGAAGAAAGTGATTTGTTCTGCGTGCCAAGTACATATGATTCCTTTGGAATGGGTTATATCGAAGCTATGGCGAATGGGCTACCAGTCGTTGCTCTAAGGTATGGTGCTATTCCGGATGTAGTAGCCCATGGAAAAACCGGTTTTCTTTCACATTCACCAAACCCTCGAGAGATAGCCGACTGCCTTAGAAGGCTAGAGGACAGTGAATTACGACGTGATATGGGGCTTGCTGGTAGAATATGGGTGCTGAAGTATTTTAGTCTGGCTGCGGTCGGTAATAGGCTCGCATCAATTTTGAGTCAGGTCAAATGAGAGATGGGGTGTATGATTAGGTTGGCTTCGATTGTTTTTTATCGGCTTATAGCACGAAACCTTCCATGTACCTTTTGGCCTGGCGGAGGTTTGTTTTCTTTTCTGCGGAAATTATGCCTCATTGGAGCGGGTTGCAAAATTGGAAGTTCATGTGAGATTGAGCCAAAAATTGAAATAGGTTTTTCTCCTGATTTGGTTGTAGGCGATAGGTGTCAAATAAATGAAAACTGTTACCTCCGTAGTGCTCTTATTGGAAATGATGTAATGATTGCGCCGGGAGTTGTATTACTAGACAGACAGCATCATTTCTCTTCCATTGATATTCCAATGGCAATGCAGGGGGCTTCCGAAAGAAAACGAGTAGTAATTGGTGATGATGTTTGGATAGGCCAGAACTCCATCGTAATGCCGGGCGTAAGAATCGGATCCGGTGCGATAATTGGAGCTGGATCTGTAGTGACAAAAGATGTGCCAAACTGGGCAGTTGTTGGAGGTTGTCCCGCATCCGTTATTCGCTTTAGGAAGTGATACATGAAATCTTATGATCCCTATGATATTTGGTCCTTGCCGCTTTTTGGTCGAGTAAAAAACTCGTGGTCCGCAGGGGATAGAAAAGTACTTCCTGTTCTCATCTTGATTGGTATATTTGAGACCTTTTTTCCAATCTTGACTCGGAAAATATGTCGTGCCCCACGTAATGAATTCGCACATGTAATCGCTATGCATTATTTCATTGGTACGGTTTCTGGGACTCATGCGGTAAAAAAGTTTAAGGAGCTACGAGTCCGATCTTCGGGGTGGGGACTTCCTTTTAATTGGTATTCGAAAAATGGAGTATATGGGGCTAACACTCCGTATATTACGAACACTCCTTATGTGATGGAAGCGCTGGTAGAGTTAGGCGCAGCCGGATGCCAATCAGAGTTGGCTAGTGAAATGTTTAACTCTACTTGGAGCTTTTTGGAATCGCTGCGAATCCATCATAGTGACGAGAACTTTCTTGCACTTTCCTATGCGCCAGTGAACGAGCCAAGGACTGTTGTGAATGCTAATAGCTACGCAGCGTTTGCCTACTCTTTGCATGCTTTGCACGGGGTTAACTCCGATGTAAGGGCTGTAGCCGGCGACAAATCTAAGCGTATTACAGCCTGGCTTATTAAACAACAAAAGCCGGATGGGCGGTGGTTGTACTATGCGGATGACCTTGAAGGTAACTTTGTCGATTGTTTTCATTCGTGCTTTATAGTGAAAAATTTAATTAAGATCATGAAGAATGATCCCTCGTTGGAGCGTGATATTCGCCCGGTCATTGAGAAAGCGTTTACATATATTCGTGAAAATCTATTCGACGATTATGTTGGGCTGTGTAAACGTTTCAGTGAAGGAGGTTCGAAAGATCCATTTAGGTGGGATCTGTATGATCAGGCTGAATACCTTGGGCTTTTGATTGATTTCGGTCTGTTAGATGAGGCGTCTAATTTTTGTAGCAAGGTCCGAAATCGGTTCTTTCGTAAAGGTCGTTGGTATTGTCGAATTGACGTGTTCGGGCGTCTTTGGGGGAAAGAGTTTTTGCGTTGGGGTATTGTTCCTTTTCAATATCATTGTCGACGTTTGGAGAACCGCCTCCAATCTTCTTGTAAGTGATCGCTGTTCAATGTCCATATTTTCTGGTCTGTTGTTGACTTCGTATCAATTTACGTCATCCTTTTGATATCTTTTCCGAGTTTTCACTTTTATTATCGGGGTGTAATTGAAATGTGCGGTATTTTAGGAACGATTAATAAAGTATTTGATATCTCGGAGCTTGACTTGATTGGCCACAGAGGGCCGGATGACAGAGGCGTGGTGACGTCGGAGATTTCCGGATCAATTGTTCAGCTTGGTCATGTAAGGCTTTCAATTCAAGACTTGAGTCCATCTGGGCATCAGCCGATGTACTCGTCATGTGGAAAATATTTGATAGTCTTTAACGGCGAGATTTATAATCACTTAGAATTGAGAGCTAGGTTGCCTTCAGTTGAATTTAATGGTCATAGCGATACTGAAACCATTGTTAATTATCTTTCGGTGTTTGGAATTGACGCCATTGAAGACTTTAACGGAATTTTCAGTTTAGCTTTACTTGATGTGGGTAGTGGTCAGATCCATTTAGTTCGTGATCGCTTTGGGGTTAAACCCCTATACTATTCTCTGCAAGGCAATGAGCTCTCGTTTTGTTCCGAAATTCGCCCGCTTTCTAGTTCGGAAAATGTAGACATTGATTTGGATAATTTAGCGACGTTGCTGAAGCTTCGTTATAACCCGTCGCCCTTTACTATTTATAAAGAGATTAAAAAAGTTCGTCCTGGACATATACTAAGTTTTGACCTCAATTCCCAAGAAATATGCCATCGATCCTATTCGAGGGAGAGACGGATCTGTGGCAGCTTCTCTTTTGATCAGGCACTTATTGAATATGGCCAAAGGTTTGAGGAAGCGGTTAGGCGTCAGTTGATCGGGGACGTGGAGGTGGGAGTCCTGCTCAGTGGTGGGATTGACTCGGCATTGGTAGCCTATTTTGCTCAGAAATTTAGCGCTAAGCCAATTAAAACCTTTACTGTTGGGTTTGATGAAACTGATGAAACTGACGAATTAATCGATGCGCGAAGAACCGCCGCTCTATTAGGAACGGAGCATCACGAGGTAAAAGTAACTCAATCCGAGTTTGAAGAAGCTTTTAAAGTGTGTGTGGAAATTGTGGAGGAGCCTCTCGCAACAACCTCAATAGTTCCTATGTATTTTTTGAATAAGCTTGTTTCTAATAAAGGAATTAAGGTTGTGCTTACCGGTCAAGGTGCCGATGAGCCCTTAGGAGGGTACACCCGTTATCGAGGCGAGCAGTTTTATGGGAAGGTGCCCCCATTTCTGTTCTCTCTTCTTGCGCCTTTTGGGCGATTTATAAAAAACGAGTCGGTTTACAGAGCTGTGCATGCACTATCTGAGGTTGAAACAGTAAAGAGGTGGAGTAAGATTTACGCACTTTTCCGTGACTCCGAGATAAAGTCGCTCATAGGACGAGAGGATACTTTGAGTGAATCCCTGATTAGTTATTGGTATGAGCTGCTAGGCTTGGATAAACACGAGAGCGTTTGCTCGATGATGTCTGCGGACGCTAGAATGAATTTAAGTGACGATCTTCTTCTTTATACTGATAAAATTTCCATGCATTTTTCTATAGAATCTCGTGTACCGATACTTGATAACGATTTGATGAAATTTTCTGAATCCCTCCCGGCTTCATGTAAAATAAGTGGCGGACAAGGGAAGTATATACATAAAAAATTTGCCGAGACGGTTCTTCCCTCTGAGATAGTTTATCGAAAGAAAAAGGGGTTTAAATCTCCGACTAAAAAATGGTTTCAGGGGCAGCGGGGCAGAGAGTATCTTAGAATGCTAATGGATGATAGTGGAGCTTTTAGTCGGATTTTTAATTTGGTCAGTGTGAGGAAGTTCTTCGAGCTTCATTTAAATAATAAGCGGAATTTAGAGAAACAACTATTCCTTCTTGTTTCGATATTCTATTGGCTTCAGAGTACGGACTCTTGCAGGAGAGCGGGTGCGGCACAGGGTGCCAAACGGGTTTTGGGCGTGACGGGTGAGAGTTTTCATGCGCCGGATTGATTTGTTGGGCTGCCCGATGGACGTGGGTACTATGGACGAAACAGTGGGTGCAATTGACGAGGCTTTGGCGAGTGAACGTTTCACTCAGCATGTGGTGGTGAACGTGGCCAAGCTCGTGAATATGCGCAGAGATCCTGAGCTCGACGCCTCCGTGCGGGAATGCGATATCATCAATATTGATGGAATGGGTGTGGTTTTGGGCGCTCGTATGTTGGGGCACGAAGTTCCCGAGCGCGTTGCCGGCGTTGATCTTTTCCATGAGTTGCTCGCGATGAGCGCGCAGAAGGGATACTCGGTGTTTTTATTGGGAGCAAAGGATGAAGTAGTGTCCGAGACGGCACGCCGTGTCCAGCAGCAATATCCTGAGCTCAAGCTGGCCGGCTACCACCACGGTTATTTCTGGGATGATGAAGAGGCGATGGTCGAGCGCATTCGTGCTTCCGGAGCACAGCTTCTTTTCGTGGCCATTACCTCGCCTAAAAAAGAGAACTTCATCAATAAGTGGCGAGACCGGCTAGGCGTTACCTTTGTTATGGGTGTTGGCGGCACCTTTGATGTGGTGGCTGGCAAAGTTAAGCGGGCCCCTGTGTGGATGCAGAAAGGCGGGTTGGAATGGTTTTACCGTGTTCTGCAAGAGCCAGGGCGTATGTGGAAGCGCTACCTGGTCACCAATTCAGTGTTTGCATGGTTTTTGCTGCGTGAAAAACTCAAGTTTAAGCGCAAGGCCTGAATACCGCTCTGTTTTGTTTCCTTCCTTTGTATTCTGTCTTTTTCTTTGTTTTTAAAGGAGTCTGTCTGAATGGCGTTCAACCGGATTTCCGTGGTTGGTCTTGGCTATATTGGTTTGCCCACGGCGGCGGTGATTGCGTCCCGACGGTGTGAGGTCATTGGCCTGGATGTGAGCCCAAAGGTTGTGGATACCATCAACCGAGGAGATATCCATATTGTAGAGCCTGATCTGGACATGATTGTTCATGCCGCGGTGAAGGAGGGCTACCTGAGGGCTACCTTGAATCCGGTGCCGGCGGACGCCTTTTTGATTGCGGTTCCAACGCCGTTCAAGGCAGAGGATGGAAAAGAGCATGTTCCTGATCTGAAATACATAGAGTCTGCAGCAAAGATGATAGCGCCGGTGCTGGAGAAGGGTAATCTGGTTATTCTGGAGTCTACCTCTCCCGTGGGTGCCACGGAGCGCATGGCGGAGTGGCTTGCAGAGGCACGGCCTGACTTGGTATTCCCGCAAACGGGTGGTGAGGCGTCGGATATCCGTATTGCTCATTGCCCTGAAAGAGTTTTACCCGGCCATGTTATTCGGGAATTGGTGTCCAACGATCGGGTGATCGGTGGCATGACACCGAAATGCTCAGATGTGGCTGCGGAGCTCTATAGCTTGTTCGTGGAGGGCGAGTGTGTAAAGACGACGGCGCGAACCGCAGAAATGGCCAAGCTGACTGAGAATAGTTTTCGGGATGTAAATATTGCCTTTGCCAACGAGCTTTCACTGATCTGCGATAAGCTCAATATTGATGTGTGGGAGTTGATTGAGCTGGCAAATCGGCATCCGCGAGTAAATATTCTGAAACCGGGCCCGGGCGTTGGCGGGCACTGCATTGCGGTGGATCCGTGGTTTATTGTAAGCGAGACGCCGGAGCAGGCGCGGCTGATCCGCACGGCCCGGGAAGTGAATGATGGTAAACCGCAGTGGGTGATTAATAAGGTGAAGGAAGCGGTTGGTCAGTTTTTGGTGGCTAACTCCGGCCACACGGCGAAGGACGTTTCCGTTGCGCTCTTCGGGTTGGCATTCAAGCCAGATATTGACGATTTGCGGGAAAGTCCCTCTCTGGCTATTGCGCAGCAGTTGAAGGCAGAGTTAGCAGGTCGGCTGCTTTTGGTGGAACCCAATATCAAAGAGGCGCCCGAGTCGTTATCGGGGTGCGCCT
>Ga0209692_10002615_pt1 | contig 19084 bp, 19 predicted proteins | sample tdDd472_FD_187129 | JGI IMG/M metagenome (GOLD analysis project Ga0209692, IMG submission 187129) | Marine sediment microbial communities from the Atlantic coast under amendment with organic carbon and nitrate - tdDd47.2 (SPAdes)... | ecosystem: Environmental > Aquatic > Marine > Coastal >...
CGGTGGGCCAACTGGTGCGCGGTTCGTACTGGATTACAAACGGGGCCAGGAAACGGTAGAGCGAGAAGCCGCCACGCCCTTTGCCCATGTAGCAGTTGGAAGAAGCGGCGATGGTGGGTACGGTGTCAGGTTGTGACGGTGCCAAGTGGATGGACGGCGCGTAATCAATGCCGTTGCCGTAGTAATTCTGATCTTCCGAGGTCCAGCCCGGTGTTGTAGCCGGAGTGGTGCCGAGTCGTCCGAGGTAAAGGCGAACCGGTGCAGAATCGAAAATCACGTCCATGAGTCCATCAGTGTTCACATCACCGAAGGTCACGGCCATGGATACGAAGGAATCCTCTGTCAGCCAAACCGAGTCGGGTTGGGCAGAATAGCTGCCACTCTGATTGATATAGATGCGGTTTTGCACCTTGAACGGCGGCTGTGGGTTATCTGTGCGGCTGCTTTTTTTGACATTTGTACGTTTGGTTTTTGCTTTTCTTGAGCATTCTTGTGTGGCGAAACTCTCCACTTCGGGAATTGGCTCTCCGCAGGCCACAGCCAGATCAAGGTCGCCGTCGCCATCGATATCGCCCAAGGCGCAACCAAAGGATGGATAGCCTGTGTCCGTAAATGATGGCAGGGGATTCAACGTCCCGCGCTGGTTGTAATAAACCTTTATGCCACCTTTTTCATACTCCAGTCCTTTTCCGAGAAAGACCGATACGGCAACGTCGTTGAATCCGTCTCCGTTAATGTCTCCCACGGCGAGAGTCCCGTGGTGGTCAGTGTCGCCTGATATCCAATCCGGGTTTTCGGGAAATGTCCCATCCTGACGATTCAGATATACTGTAACATGTTGCAGGGCTTTATCATTGCCGCTGGAAACCACCATATCCTTGAAACCGTCGCCGTTGATATCGGCAAGGGCCAGGCCTGTACCGAAATCTCCACCTTCCTGTCCCGGAAAGAAAGGATCGGTAGAGAAGCTCGGTGTGGTTGAATAGGGCAGGAGCGTTTGTTTCCCCCCAGAGCAGGAAGCCGATGGCAGTGCAGTGAGGATGACCAGAGCGAAAAGAAGACGAGAGCAGATAGTTCTCATGAAGACCTCCGAGCAGCGTGTTACAGGGGATCGATTATGTAGTTGTCCATGTACACTGTCGGCTTATTTTCGACAAGGCGTGCGATTGATAGTTGGATTATTCCTTTACGAGGGTGAAGTGATGCGTTCTTGAATCCAGTGCAGCCATTGGTCAGAGGTCTTTTGGTCGTAGTTGTCGGATAGCGGGTTCATGAATCCGTGACCATGTGGGACGATATGGCATTGAGTCATCGGTTTTTCGTTTAAGGCTTGAACCACGCTTTGGACATTGAAATGTTTTTCATGCTCTGGGAAAACCAACTCGATAGGCACGGTGGGGACCGCGTCGATCATCGTGCGTATCGACGAGCCGTAGAAACACAGAGCGCCTTGAACTGTGTGCCTTGTCCCTTTGCAGACAGACGTCCATACAGCCCCGGCTCCGGCACTGAATCCAACAAGATACACCGGTTCCTTGGCTTCGGAGACTGCGTGCGTCACTCGTCGGACATACTCGTCATGGCCGCACTGTTTGATGAAGGAGGTGTATGCCTTTTCTTCATTTTTGAATTTTTGGTCTGTGCCGTCATATGGATCAACTATTTTGACCCTATTCACGATACGGCCAATGGTGTCAGCCATCAAAACGACATGGGGAGTATGTCCCCAAATTTCCGTGACGAGGATAACCTGCACGATAAACCTCCCGATGCTCGGGCGTTTGTAGCCGCTCTTGGGGCAGGCGGCAACTCGGAGATTCTGCCCACAAGGGTTTCGGATAAATTTCGAAACCCTTGTGGTGTAAATGTAGCTGTCAGTAAAAGCGGATCAGAGGTGTTTTTGTGAATATGCCGTGATGCGATCCTTGACGTTTTTTTCCAGATTGCGGAACCAAAATGCGTAGTCAAACTTGTGTAGGACCCCTTTGGGGAAGTGGCCGATTTCCATCTTTTCTGGTGGAGTCGTTATCAAGGCACCGGTTTTTTTGTCCACGCGTGCGCCAGTGTAGTGTGGGACCTCGCGTTTAATTGTTCCATTGAAATCATCAAAGAACACCGCGCCGAGATTGAGATTCTTGTTGGCAGGAGTCTCTTCAGTGGTCCAGGTGAGGGGATTTATACAGATTGCGCCGGGACGTAATACTGGAGAGCCTGTGGCGCCGGGAGCTTGAGTGTTCCAGGAAATAACCACACCAGTGTCATCCGCTTTTTGGGCAGGCTTGATCCAAGGGTGATCTTTCAAGTCCTGTTCTGTGACGGAGTAACCTATAAGGTATGCCGCCACGAGTTGTTTTTGGAGTTTTTGGTCGTGAAATCTGCTTCGTAACAGGTCCAGCAGGACTATGGACCCTTGACTGTGGCCGGCCAGAATAAAGGGGCGTCCCTGGTTGAGGAAAGTCATGTAATAGTCGAATGCGCGGTGAATATCGTCTGCACCAATTCGAAAATATTGGTTTAAGGTCATGTCTTCATTCGGATCAAGGCAGGCGAAGGAAATCTGTCTATAGTACGGGGCAAAAAGATTGGCTGAACCGGAGTATACACCGGCCTGCGCTTTCAATACCCCTTGAACATCGGAACGAAGCTCTTTGTTGAACACGTCCATATTCTTTGGTGCCTTGCCTGGGTAGATGGTCGGATAGACATAGAATACGTCCACTGCTTTTTTCTGAACGGCAGGTCTCGCAGCCCAACTGTTATTATTCTTGTAATCAGGACAAGCCGGAATTTCACAGGCGGTATTATCTGTCGTCTTTGCAGTGTCATTCGCTGCCCATGCTCCGGTTGCACAGCAGATGCAAAGGAGGGCCAAAAAGGAAATTGTGCTCATACTTTTCATCAATATCTCCATTGTTATGCTGCATGTCTGCATATCAATTCATATGTGGTAGGTAAAGATGCCTATGGTAAAAGGATGAAAAGACAAGGCCCGGGAGAATCACATTCTTCCGGGCCTTGTGTGCGTATTTGTGATTTTAATTTGCTGGTGCCATCCACTTGAAAGGTTTTTTGGGTACGAATTTCCCGGACGCGTCTCCGGCAAAGATCGGGTGTCCTTGCAGGCTGATTATTCTAGGCTTCTGGTTCGGGCTGAAATCGATCTTTTTCAGGTCGATCCAGAATATGTTGGGGGAGATGGCGGATTCATAGTAGTATACGAGGTTTTTCTGGTCGGCCACGATGCGCCAGATTGTGGTGGAAATGTTCGGATGATTCGGAGTGGTGATGCCGATGGGAACGGATACATTGCGGATGACGCTGAACGCGGCGGAAACAGCCATGCGGTTGTCCTTGAACTTGGGCAGGGCGTCCACGTAGAAGCTGGCCCGGACGTATCGGTCACTGGCCCTGTTGGTGCCTGGCAGCATGGTCAATCCTCCAATCTCCTGCCAATAGTCATCCAGAGCAAGCTGCCTGTCGTATATGGGTGAGTTGGTCATGACCTTGAACTGTTTGCCATGATGAATGGTCAGTCTGCCCTTGATGTATTCGAAAATGGCGGAGTCGCCGGTCGGGTCTGAAATGGCCAAATGCAGTGTGGGAGCGGACCCATTGGGGAATTTGACGGCTATGATGCGGAATGGTTCCTTACGCAGGGAGTCCACGGCTTCACTGACTGTGGCGTAATTGTCGAGTACATATTGCACCCATGCGGCCACGGACAGGCCGGGCTTGTTGTTAAGCGGGCCGTATTCGGATTCAGCCAGATAGAGCAGGTTGGCGACCAGCCCCTTTTCATTCATGCCGTCGGCCGAGGCCGCGTCGTAGCCGGAGAGAATGACGCTGCCATATTTTGCAGTCCATTTGATGGAGTTTTTCCCAACGCCTCCATCGCGTTCCATGCCGCGAGAAAACGCCCAAAAATCACTGTGCAGGTCTTCCAGCCAATCCATGGAACGACCGGTTAATATCTGATTGTCGTCAGCAGTATAGATGAAACGTGTACAGGAAAGGGCGGGAGATGCCTGGAGCAGAAGGGTAAGGGCTATCAGGGCGAATACGTATGTTTTGCGAAACATGTGCGGACTCCTTTGTGATTATTGATTGTCATGAACATATGGTGTCACCACGATGTTTGCAATTGAAAGGAATAGTTGACTTTTGAAGGATGGTTTTCAGGCAAAAGACATCTTGTGAAGGTTGCGCCAGTAGCGTTTCGTTGTAGCTTTATAAATATTGTACTCCAGTAGACAGTGTTTCTGATTACGTCTTAATCAATATTTAACCTGTAAGGAGGGCGTTATGAGAAGGCTGCTGTTGGGGGTTGTCGTGCTGTCAGTATTTATCTCTGCAGGCTTTACGAGTGGGCACAAATATTCTGAGGTGAAGGCGAAGGAAAGACTGGAGTTGGAGCTGGTTCCCATTAAGCCCCCCGAGAGCCCTGCGGGAATGGATGAGTCGGTAGAAAAGGGTGTTTCTGCGATTCCTCTGTTGGTTGCTGGCGCTAGTGTCGTGATCCAACAGGGGGTTGTGTATTTCAAAGAGGCGAGCAAAAAAGAATTCGCAAAATATATTGCGAGTTACGGAAAGAAGGTCGCAGGAAACGATTTGTTTAACGTCATTTATCGAGACTTGGCAAAAGTGCATTTCACTCGATGGGTGACTGTAGATGGCGTTGAAAAAAAGGCCAGTTTTATTTCACTTGATCTCAAGAAAACGCCCGGAGGAGCTTTTTCTTTTACATTGGATGATGCGTGGGTTCGATATGCCAAGTGCAAGATCTTCTACAAGGAAAATGCGAAGAAAAAGATTCCGTATCCCCAAATCGATTTGACGGTGAAAGTATCGATACAGTGTTTCTGGCGTGACGCCGCAGGTGCGCCAAGAAGTGATGTTCTCGGTACTTTGGAAATTCCGGTAAGGGGTGTGTATCTTACGGGCGATGGTTCGGGTGCCGGCAGACTCGATTTGTGCCAGGTCATGTGCGGAGGGAAGCAGGATTGCGAAAAGAAGTGTGTGGAAAAATCAAGGCAAGAAAGGGAGAAGGTCCATTCATGGTTCCCTCCGCTGCCGGTCAATTTTACATATCCCGGTCAATTGAATCAAATGGCCTTTATGCTGTCATTTTCGGTTATTGAATATGACGACTACGCTGAAATGGTGAAGAAACATGGTGCACTTTTAGGCAACGCCAGTGACGTTGCAGGGGCAATGTCTCAAAAGTTGTTGGAACTCCTCACGACCACGCAGTGATCAGGCTGAAATGTTTTATACGGGCTTGAAAGAGATCGCTTTCAAGCCCGTTTGTGTCGCTAAACGTGCTTCAGCAAGCCTTCCAGTCCTTCAGCCGCCATCGTTGGAATGAATTCCTGAATGTCATATTCCGCCAGTTTTTCGCGGTGGAATGGGTCCTTTTCAAGGATGGTGTTGAGCTTGGCGCGAGATTCGGCCTTGGCGAGGATTACTCCGCCAGTCCTGGGATTTTTGCGGCCGGACGCGAGGAAATGACCGCGTGCGTATTCTTTTTTGAGGTAGGCAACGTGTTCGTCCAGAAAACGCTCGATTTCACTGAGGTCACAGATATAGGTCAACGAAACGATAAACATGGCATCTCCATTTTTTTGCGACATTCAAACGGGTTGTGCCAGCAAAGTCAAACGTTCTTCTGTGACAATGTATTGGAGGCGTACAGGCATGTGCGTGGTCACCGTATGGATCGTAGACGGACGTTTTCCTCCGCGAGGTGTGCGTGAAAGCCGCGCCGTAGAGTTCGTTTGTTTTCTCTTCCGGTCTCTCCGAGCAGGATCAGGTCCGGGCTGTATTGTCTGACCAGTTCCACGGCTGTCTGTTCCGGGTCTGAGCATTCCATTACGCGCAGACTCCAGGTCAGGTCCGCGTCTCTGCATCGCATCAATCCCTGTCCCATTTTCTTGAATAGACTTCCCTTGAACCTTTCGGTGTGGCCGCTGGGCAGGTTGCAGGGTATCAGGCCGACAAAGAGAAAGACGGCCGGTTCGGCTTCGGCCAATTGCAAGGTTGTGTTGAAAAGCTGTACGGATCGGCTGTCGTCACCGATGAATACCAACACTTTTTGCCTGCCTTTGGTTGAGGCGTTTCCTGTCGTGATGGAGATAGGTTCCATGTCTGACTTCGGCAGGTCACACGTCCGGGTCAATACGCTGGCGACATCATCCATAAAAGGTCTGTCCGCAGGAGTGCGTGACATGCACGTTGCTGCGAGTTCTCGGACTGGGCCGGGGATGTCAGGTGTTTCAGGAAGTGCATCTGGCGAGATCTGCCCCGGAAACAATGGGCGAAGCATCAACTTGATGGAGTTGAATGCAGTTCTGCCCGAAAGGAGCAAGTGGAGGATGGCTCCGAATGCGTGGACGTCCTCACTATATCCGTACGCATCGCCTTTGAAAAATTCAGGGGAGGCACAGGTTGCGTCGCCTGGTTTCATGATTGAATCCGTCCAGAAATCGTCCCATTGTTCACATCGCGCAGATCCGAAGTCCGTGATGATCGTTTCTTTTTTTCCGATGTAGATGCAGGCGGGGGAAATGTTTCTGTGGGCGATACCGGATGCGTGGAGTCGTGCCACTTGACTTGCCAGCATGGCCGCGACTTTGAGCCGTGTCTGTATGGGGTGCGCACCTTGAGCGAGCCATTCGTCGAGAGGGATGCCTTCGGGGAACGGCGAGATCAAGCCGCCACGCCACTCCTCGCACGGCCAAGTGTAGCCTCGGGTCGGGGGCAAGGAAAGGAATCTGGCTTCATTTTGCCAACGCAGGAAAGCGTCAGTGTTGATGCTGTAGAACTGTTTGAGAAGGTATGGCTTGGAGCGACGCCTTCCAAGGTGGTGCAGGTTGTACCGGCCTCGCTCCAGTTGTCCGGCTATGAGAATGTCATGGACGGATTGTGCCGTTCTGAGCGGAGAAGGGAGGCTCTCTCGAAGAGCAACGTTTTCCAGTGCGCTCCACATACGATTTCCTTAAGCTGGGCGGAGTCTGGAACAGAGAGACCGGATGAGATGGACTCCGTGAAAGTTACGGTCTTGGGGTTAAGAATACCGTAACTTTCACGGAGTGCCAACCTCGAGAGGCAATGAGGTATTTCAAGTGTTCGGAAGAAGGAGGAGGGGGCTCTTCCGAAACCAAAAATTAGAAGCCCGGTGCGCTTTGGACTTCAGCTTCTCTGTATCCGAGCGTGTCGTTACGTCGGATGAAAGCGTGAGTCGCTGCGGCCAGAATGATGAAGCCCACGGCAATCCACAACGCGGGAGCCTGCCAGTTGACGTCCAGCCACCAATCTCCGGCGGCATCATGCACGATGCTGAGGAACAGGTATGGCCAGTCGTTCATGAGTCCGAGGTATTGATAAAGCAGTACTGGGACAGCCAAAAGGTAGCCGAGAGCGCCGAGGCCTACGATAAAGTGGTGAAAAAAGTTCTTGAGCATGATCTTCTCCTAGGCTCCGTAGTAGAACCAGCCAACGCCGAGGATGACGATGAACAGGCATTCGAGGACAGTGAGTTTGAACATGAAGCCGCTGATTCTGCGCTGCGTGGGGTTCATGGTCAGCATGACCTTGTCCATGAAGAAACGCCATGCACGATGCTTGAGGGAATTGGATTCGTGCAAGCGGTAGTATTCACGCAGGCTGGGCAGCCAGTATTGCATGGTGCGTCCGGCATCTTCAGCCGTGAAGGGGCAGTTTTCCACCTCGTCCACGGTGAAGGAAAGGGCCGTATTGGCGCCGTCTTCGCACTTGCGGGCAGACAGGGTCAGGCCGATTTCCGGGAAAGTGGCCTGGAATGTGCTGTCCGTGACAACCAGTTCAGGAGCTGTCCTGAACTCGGTTTCCACGAGCACGTCTTCCACAGGAAAACCTTTGCCGTTCTTGTCCTTTTCAACATGCCAGTGAGGGTTGAGACGCATCAGGTTTTTTTCCTGAAGGTCGTCCCAGAAAGCTGTGTTCCATGGGAGGTTGGTTTCCATCCAGACACCGGGTCTGGGAAGTTCTTCAACGTCCACATGAGCGCGGTCTCTACGGTCTATGGTCTCGGTTGCGTATGTCATGGTGCCACCACCAGTGGGCAGGTCATCTGCGGGTGCAGACGTTTGTTTTCTAAACGGTCTCTGAAGCCAGGGGCCTGTTCTTTTTGCCAGGCTCCCATTATCGTCACGTCGGCGTCGACTTTAACCGCAGCTTCGGCCAGTACGTCTTCAAGTTTGCCGCCTTTGCTGAGAAAGTCGATTTCCACCCCGTCAAAGTCCGTGCGGAGACGGTCCCAGACCGCGTCGATTTCCTTGGCGATTTCGCTCGCTACATAGGAACCGAACGCATTGCGCGTGGTGGAGGTGTTCAACCAGTCGTCGCAGGTCATGTCGCCCCATGCTTCGTTGATGATTGAAAGGACGGTGACTTTTGCGCCGTATTGGTCAGCCCATTGGCGAGCCAGCTTTTCAGCCTTGCGTGCGCCGGGGGTGCCGTGTGTTGCGAGAAGTATATGCTTCATGACAGTCTTCGTTTTTTGGTCTCCGTATGGGAGGGGGACAGTTGTCCCCCTCCTTATACGGCGAGGTTTATTTACTTAAGCCATCCACTTGGTGAACAGCAGGACCAGGAAGGTCACGACCATGACGAGCACGAGGGCGGTCAGATCTTCACTCTTTTCGGAAGCGAAGACGGACAGTGCGCGCTCTTCGTTTTCCGCCTGATCATCAGTGTTGACATTGCATTTGATATCTTCAGCCATTTTTCAATTCTCCTTTTAGTGAAGGACGACGTCCTTGACGAAGTACATGACGACGATGAAGGACAGAGTCGCCTTGGCAACGCCGGAGATACCACCCATGACCAGAGGCCAGCCGCCTGCCTGAGCAAGGGACTTGCCGGTGATCTGCATGCCCAGGCCGATGAGGCCGTAAGCGAAGAACCAGATCATTGCGTTGGTCAGGGTAACAATAGTCTTGGATTTCTTGTGAACCTGCTTCAGAGCGTGCTTGACCGCAGACTTGACGTCCTTGGAAATGGTCACTTCGCCACCCTTTGCGCGGGCAATCATGGATTCCAGACCGGCCATGCGTACGCGGGCCACGGTGTCGAACTTGGTTTTGTCTGCACGATCATTGAAGTCACCAGCAATCTGGTGCTGTTTGACAAGGTCGTTCAACGATGCTGTTTCCTGGGTGTTGAGACCCTGAATGCCTGCGACAGCCGCAGCTTTCAGTATGGTCAGTTCCTCAGGAGTGACTTCGGTGCGTTCGTTGTAGCTGAAGTCGAGGTATTTGCCCTTGTAGTGATCTGCCGGTGAGAACAGACCCAAAGAGGACATGAAGAACAGGATAAGGAAGCCGATGATGAAGATGGGGAACTTGTCGATGACAACTTCCTTGAAGCTCAACTTCTGACCGGACTGCTTGCCGAACCAGGTGGCGAGCACCAGGACGATGACGGGCAGGAACAGCACGCGGGTGATGTTGAAGATCTCACCGACTTTCAGGGTTTTAATGTCAACGGCGTTGAATGCGAGACAGGCGGCGGCGACCTGAGCGGAGTTCAGGATGCCGGTACCGGCCCATGCACCGAACTGGGTAGCGTTCATGCCGGCGATCTTACCGATGGTCGGGAAGGCGAACATGCACAGGATACCGAAGCCGAGGATGGTACCGATGGTGTAAGCCATCTCGGAGCATTTGGCCTTGACGACCGGGGCGCAGGCAACAGTTGCGGAAACACCGCAAACACCCATGCCAGCGGACAGGACGCCTGTCATGGTTTTGGGCTGTTTGAAAACCTTACCCAGGAAAAGGACGAAGAACACGGTACCAAGGACGAAGAAACCGATCATCCAGACGGAGACCATGCCCAGCTTAGCCAGTTCTGCAAAGGAGTAACGGGCACCCAACAGGATAACGCCCATCTTCAGAACGAAGCGTGCGGTCTTGACGCCTGAGGCTGCGAACTTGGGGATACCCCAGCTGTTGGTGATGATGATACCGACGAGAATGCCGAGGACAACGTAGTTCAGGTTCAAGACCTTGTAGAGCTTGAATCCGAGAACCGGGACCAGAGCTGAGCTTGCGAGTTTGACCATCGGCTCTGCAAACCAGCGGATGCCCATGGCCAAGGCCACAATGAACAGAATGCCCGGAATGGTTTCCAGGACAAAGGTGTCGAAGTTGTTGAGGGGTTTATTCCAACGTGCTTGCCTGAGCATCGCAGTAGCGACACCGAGTCCGCCGCCCACGAAAGCCATGGTCTGCATCAGGTCCATTGCTTTATGGACTTTGAATGTGGTCAGAAGACCGGTCAGTGCTCCCGAGGAAACGAGAACGCCGTACGCCAACAGTATACCACTGATGATCCATACGGGTGTGTTGTCGGGACGTCCGACAGTTGCTTGAGCCATACCAAACCTCTCCTTTGGTTTTTTTGTGTGTGGTCTGGCTTCTTCTAAGGCAAGGTGCGTGCCAAAGATAATATCCCTGATTTTACTTGATTTATTTTTCAACATGCAGTTCGATATGACAACTTGAGTTAGCAGTTGTTAACGTGGGGTTTGCACTTTTCGCGTACGGGGATGGCGGGTTGTTAAAAAAGTGAAAAATGCGCTACGATTCAGGGGCGTGCCGTCATTGCGGACGGTGTGATTTCGTATGACATGGGCATGACGCCCGGAGAGATATATGGGTAATTTCGGACCAAAAAACCTTCAGGCCAAGTTCCTTGTCGGGTTGGGAACCATTGTTTTTCTGCTCGGCCTGTTTTTCGCTTCAAGTTTGTATTTTCACCTCAGTTCTCTCCTGGATACACAGGTCAAGGATAAGGCAGACCTCGTCCTCAGTCAGGTGTCCAGTGTGCAGGGATATGTGCGGGAAATTCTCAGGCCCAAGATGTACGACACACTGCCGGAAGGCGAATTCGTTATTGAAGCAATGTCTTCATCTTACATTTCGCGGGCCGTTATGGACCGGCTGAATTTGAAACATTCCGAATACTACTACAGGCGCGTGGCCGACAATGCGCGTAACCCGCTTTTTGAAATCAATGATAGTGAGCGTGAATTGCTCACTTATTTCAGGGAAAATCCGGGCAAGGAGTACTGGGAAGGATACCGTAAGGTCGATGGTAAGGAATTCTTCGTCAAGGCAAGGCCCGTGGAGTTCAAGAAGTCGTGCATGACGTGCCACGGCGTGCCGGAGAATTCTCCCCCGGTCCTGCTTGAACGGTATGGTACGGAGCGAGGATTTGGTCACACTCTGGGAGACATCGCCGGATTGGTTGTGGTTGGTGTCCCCATCGACGGCGCCGTGGGAAAAATTCGTGATGCCACCATCGGATATGCCGCGCTGTATGGCGGCGGTATGTTGCTTTTCTTCGCTTTGGTGCAGATGTTCTTCAATCGTCTTATCATGACCAACCTGCATAGACTGACAGACAAATTCAGAAAGCTTTTCCACGAGGACGAGGAACTCGGGTTCATGGAAAAACTGGAGAACGTTGACGAAATTGAAGAGGTTGTTCAGGGGTTGGAGGAACTCGGCGATCATGTCCATGAAATGAATTACCAATTGCGTCAGCATTCGGAAAATCTGGAGCAGATGGTCGAGGTCCGTACCGGTGAACTGAAGCTGGAAGCCGAGGAAAGGCGGTCGGATGTCGGTCTCTTTGTTCAGCTTCTCGATGGGTTGAACAGAAGTCATACCCGACGACAGATGTGGCAGCACTCACTGCCGCTTATCGTGCAACGGTTCCGGGCCAGTCAGGGTGCTTTCATATGCATGCTTGCCTCCCAGACATATTATACGTGGCCCGAGGGGACTCCCAAGCCGGAGTTGCCGCCCAATTGGAAGGAGATCATCACCGAGGTCGAACCGTATTATGAACCGGGTAAGGCATACATTCCAGTCTGGGCCAGTGATGCTTCTTCCGAGGGTATCCTGTGTCTGATCTGGGATGAGGGAACCATAATAACGAATCAGGACCGCAATGTTTTGCGCGCTCTTGGGCAGCAGCTTGGCATTGCCATGGAAAACCTGGCGGCTTTGCATAACCTGCTCAGACAAAAGGATATGCTTCAGGCTATCGTCGAAGGCATCAGCGACCCTCTTCTGCTTATGGATGGTGTATGCGGCGTGGTTCTGGCCAATGAAGCGGCCCGTTCATTGTGTACCTCCTTTGGAGGGGCTGTGGCCGACACCGCATGTTCTGCCTTGTTCAGGCAGGGCGGTATGTTTGAGAATTGTCCGCTCAAGTCCTCTCTGGAGCATGGAGAGACCATGGTTCGTGAGGTGCAAACCAAAGATGGCAGGTCCTTTTCCATCAACGTTTTCCCAGTGGCAGAGGGCGCGTCAGAGGAAGCGCGTGGCGTAGTGTATGTGCGCGACGTGACACAGGAAAAACAGATGCTCGCCTCCATGCAACAGAGTGAGAAGCTGGCAACTGTCGGTCAATTGGCCGCAGGGTTGGCTCATGAAATCAACAATCCGCTGGGTGTGATCAAGTGCTATGCGGAGTTGTTGCGGGGTGCGGAATCGCGGCAGGAAATATCCTCGGACGCCGAGATCATCATCAAGCATGCATCACAGGCCGAAAATGTTTTGCAGGATTTGCTCAACTTCGCACGCCCCAAGCAGTCCGAACCGATCAGCCTGGATGTGGGCAAGGTGGTGGGCGACGCCATCAATATCTTCCGCGTGCAAGCGGAGAAAAAGGGCGTGGAAGTCGTGCCTGAGGTTGAACCCAATTTGCCTTTCATCGTCACTAACGAGCAATCAGTGGAACAGATACTCGCCAACCTGCTCAAGAACGCCCTTGATGCAGTCGCTAAAAAGACCGGTCACATCACGGTTTCGGCTCAGTACAAGTCGGTCCCCAACACCATTGATATCCGCGTGGCGGACAATGGCCCCGGCATCCCGGAAGGAGATATGCTGAAGCTGTTCGATCCGTTCTTTTCCACCAAGGAAGTGGGCAAGGGTACAGGGTTGGGGCTGGCCGTGGTCTATGGACTGGCTCAGGAAATCGGCGGAACAATTGAGATGGAAAACGATAACGGCGCTGTCTTTACGGTGCATCTTCCGGTCAACAGTGATTCGACACGGAGCGAACAATGACAAACGCCATAGGCATACTCATAGTTGATGATGAAAAGGATTTTGCCACTGGACTTGCCCGGTTGCTGGGCAGGCAGTATCCCGATGAGCACATAATGGCCGTGCTTTCCGGCCCCGAGGCCATAGCTGCATTGGAAAATGATGCCTTCGGCCTGATGCTGACCGACCTGAATATGCCGGGTATGGACGGTGTCGAACTGCTTCGTCGGGCCAGAGAAATGCACCCGGATATGAGCGTGGTCATGCTGACCGCTTACGGTACCGTTGAGACAGCTGTGGATGCCCTCAAGATTGGTGCCTATGATTTTTTGACCAAGCCTGTGGAACCCAAGGATCTGTTTCAGGTTGTAGATCGCGGACTTGAGCGGAGTAAACTTCTCGGGGAGAATGCCCGTCTTCAGGATCTGCTCGCCAAACAGACCGGGCCCAATGAATTCGTGGGCGACAGTCCGGCCATACGCCGTCTCAAGGATGGTGTGGCAGCCGTTGCCGAATCTGAATACACAGTCCTCATCCGGGGAGAATCCGGGACCGGCAAGGAACTGGTAGCGCGGACCATCCATCAGTTGAGTGGGCGCAGCAAAAAACCGTTGCTCACGGTCAACTGCCCGGCCATCCCTGACCAGTTGCTGGAAAGCGAATTGTTTGGTCACGTCAAAGGGGCATTCACTGGTGCAGACCGGGATCGTAAGGGGATTTTCGTGTCGGCGGACGGCGGCACTCTGCTTCTCGACGAAATCGGCGATATCTCTCCGGGTATCCAGACCAAGTTGCTTCGCGCCTTGCAGGAGGGGGAAATCCGGCCTGTCGGCTCCAGCAAGACCATTCCCGTGGACGTGCGTATTCTTGCGTCCACCAACCAACCTCTTGAGGATAAGATCAAGGACGGCAGTTTCCGTGAAGACTTGTACTATCGTCTCAATGTCCTGAATCTGAACGTACCGGCCCTGCGCGATCGTAGTGATGATGTCGTCATACTCGCTCGACATTTCCTGAATATTTCCTGTGAAGAGATGAAGGTCAAACCAAAGACGATGTCACCGGACGCCGTGGCGTATCTGACCACCAAGAGCTGGCCCGGAAATGTCCGTGAATTGCAGAACTTCATTCGCCGTCTGGCTGTGTTTTCCTTCAGTGAATCTCTGGAGTTGGTGCATCTTCGTTTGGTGGAAGGGCTTGACGGTATACCAGGTGAAGAAACGCAGGGGTTAGCTCCCTACAAGGATGCCAAGGAAAAGGTCGTTGACGATTTCACTCGTACCTACGTCGAGGAACTGCTCTCCGGCACACGCGGCAATGTTTCCAAGGCCGCCCGTCAGAGTGGATTGTCCAGAGTCGCTTTGCAAAAGATTCTCAAACGGCTGGCCGTGGACGCCGGGACATTTAAATAATTTCGTATCAACGGCACCTTTTGAATTTGTCGTGCGGGCAGTGCATATTGCAGGAGCTTTAATGGTTGACCCTCTGACCGCAATGTGAGAGAGCCGTGCGTCGGTTGTTCACAATGGCTGGCGATTTCCGTTGTCCAATAACTTATCGAATCCGGCTGAAAAAATGTCCTATATCAAAAAAATTATCGCAAGCAGTCACATCCGGCATGGTATCAAGGTCGGGTTGGCGAGTGTGCTGGCGTATGTCGTATCAGGCTTTGTGGGCGTGCCATATGCTTACTGGGCCGTCATCACCACGGTTATCGTCATGCAGGTCCATGTGGCGGACTCCATCCATATGTGCTTGTACCGTTTTACCGGAACCGCCATTGGTGCGGGCATGGGCATTTTGCTTATCCTCATCTTTCCGGCCACGCCCATGTATACATTGCTGGGGATTTTTGTCGGCACCGGGGTGTGTGCCTACCTGACGCGGTACAATGTGCGTTTTCGCATGGCGGCCATCACCGTGGCTATCGTGTATCTGACCAGTCTTGCCGATGAAAATCGTATTCTGTTCACCCTGTCCAGAGTGGCGGAAATCGGTGTTGGTGTGTCCTGTGCCTTTCTTGTCTCAGTGGTGCTATGGCCCCGAAGGGCCGGGGCTGCATTGCGAGAAAGATTGGAACATCAATATGGGCAACTGGCAGTTCGATACACGTTGCTCATGAATAATTTCCTCTCCCTGCAGCAGAAGACCGACTCTGATCTTTTCGACGACTTCGCGGGTGTGACCGAGAAGAATAAGGAGATGTTCCACAAAGTCTTTTCCATGGAGCGTCGATTCTTTCGGGATGACGTCAATTTGCTTTCAACACAGGTCAGCGTTTTTCGTTCTGTATTGGAGCGTTTGCAGTCCATGCTCACTCTGCTGAATCAGGTGGAGGGTGTGGGATTTGACATCATCCTTGCCCCTGAGTTGAATGAATTGACACGCGCTACGACAAACGCATTGCGTGCCATAGGGATGGGGAATTCTCATGACACCAAGCGGTTGGAAGAGGCCGTGAGCAATATTGAAACCCGGTTTATTGAATTGCGTCGTCAGGGCGTGACCAGTCGTTTTGGCGCGCAACGACTCTTTCAGGTACTTGGCTTTATCAGTTCGGCACAGCGTCTGGGAGAATATGTGATCAAGGTGCTCAAAGAGCATGAGACCGCTGAACAGAAGGAAATGCATTCCTGAGCCGCTTGAGGCAAAAAGTTTTCATGAGGTTATCCGGTTATGCGGATAACCTCTTTTCTTATGTGGGATTAGTGCTCGATAAAGGCCAATCGAATGCCGAAGTAAAGCATCAGGCCGCCGAGGGCCTTGGTCAGCACTCTTTGTACTCGTCCGAGCACATTTTTCACTTTGGGATGGGTGATAATGCAGGCCAGGAAAACGAACCATCCTCCAACGATGAGTATGAATTCGAGGCCGTAGAGAATCTTACCAAGTAGAGAAATGTCGTGTGGCAGGACCGCACTATAGAAGGCGATGTAGATAAGCGGTGCCTTGGGATTCAGAGTGTTGCAGATGAGTCCCTGCTTGAAGGCCTCAAAGTTTGTAATGTCTTTCTTTGCTGGCTTGAGGTCAGCTGCGTGTGGGCCTCCGCCTGCCATGAGACTACGGATGCCCAGATAGCAAAGATAGGCGGCTCCTGCGTATTTGACGATGGTAAAGAGAGTGAGCGATTTGGATATGAGCACGGTCAGTCCGAGGACGCTGTATATCGTGTGGATTGATTGTCCGGCTCCGACGCCAACAGCCGTGAAGCAGGCTGAACGGCGGGAGTAGAGCAGTGAATTGCGGACTACCAATGCGAAGTCCGCGCCCGGAGCCATGGCAGCAAGAAGCATGAATGTGGTAACGGTGATGAGTTCAAGCACGGTGTATCTTTTGTTAAAATGAGTTGTTTAACGTTCGTTTGGTTGTTATAGTAATTATCTGCCCGTTAAATTGTCAAGGTGGTTGTTATATGAATCAAGCAGTGGATGTTGTCGCACTTAATTTGAAACGCCTTCGTGAAGGAAGGAATTTGAGCCTGGATCAATTGTCAAAGTTGACCGGCGTGAGCAAGAGCATGTTGCGCCAAATAGAGAATGGCAAATCCAGTCCGACGATTGCGACCATTTGGAAAATAGCTAATGGGGTGCGGGTTTCGTTTACCGCATTGCTTAGAAAACCTGCGGTTGCAGCAGAAGTTCGGTTGCTGAAGGCGGAGTCTCCGCTGGTGGAGGAACAAGGGCATTATCGGGTGTATCCGTTGGTCCCCTTTGAACCGGAAAGTGCGTTTGAGACATATTATGTGGAGATCGACCCGGATACGACTTTTATTGGAGAACCCCATGAAGGAAATGTTCATGAGTATCTTTTTATCAGAAGTGGGAAATTACAGGTTTCCCTTGGTGGCGAAGTCTTAGTTGCAGATAGCAATAAGTTCTTACAGTTTCATGCTAATTGCCCACATGAATACAAAAATATTAGCGACACGCTAGTGTCAATGATCATGCAGATCAGCTACTTGGCATGACCATGGGGTCATGGATTTGCCAACGAATTTTGCCCTGTGAATGGTGGAGTGGTCATGAGTTCCACACCGTGTGCGCCGGTTTCCAGCGTTTGTTGACTGTTCAGCCCCTCAGGGAGGTCGTTCAGGAGGGCTTTCCCCCATGTGTGTTGCATGGGCGTGCCGCGGACATCTCCAATGTCAACCAGACTTGAAACGGTGAATACGAATTGAAAAGCCATGCCTCGGCCCAGATTGATATCATCGTTGAGTGTGCCTGCACTGGTGAGGTGGCCTTCGTCGTCAAAGGTGAGCATCGTGCCTTGATAACTTCCGTCTCCAGCCGCGAAATTCAGTTTGAAGATCGAAAGAGGGCCGTCAAGTGCACCGATACCGAATTGCTTTTCATTAAGTGCGACGTCTTCGTAGAGCCACACCATGCCGGTGCCCAGCTGAGACATCTTGGTGGGCGGTCCCATGTCGTCGAGTATCCTGCTGTAGTGCGAGCCTTGGGTGATTTCTGTCTCATCAATGTTCTTTATTTCAGAAGGCTCGGAGCGAATGATAGTGCATCCGCCCATGGCGGCGAGAATTGCCAATACGGCAAAGAGGACGCGCCAGCCTTTACTGTTCTTCATACACGATGGATTCCTTGCTCAGTGAATAGTCGACGAGCACTCCTTCCTGATCAAAGAAGAAGACGGCACGGTCATAGGTGATTTTTTCTTCCAGATGATTGAACAGAATCAGAATGACGCCGCCACCCTGTGTCTGTTCCGCCAGATAGTAGAAGGCCGGGCCTGCCTTGAGATCGATGACCTGTGAAGGAGGCCCAAGGCGTTTGACGATTTCCATCTGCGTTGTGGTGCCGGGGACGATTTCGGACTGGTCGATGCTGCGCCAGGTGTTTTTCACCCCGCGCTGCCGATTGTAGTTCGTGCAGGCGCCGAGTTGGGTGGCTATGGTCAGCACGATGAGCGCTGTGGTGAAGATGAATCGCTGAGTGGGCACGATGGCTCCTTTTGTCTGGGGATGGGTGTCCCTTTTCATTCGAATGGAGTGAATGATACGAGATTTTCTCGAGAAGTTCCATAGAGCCGCATTGGGATTTTAGTCACACCTCTTTCGTTTGCCGTAACAGAGCACGTCCCTCGGCAATCAGATCTTCCAGACCGAACTTTCGCACACGATAACCCATCTGCCGAGGCGTCAGGCTCAGAGCCTCAGCGGCCTTGTACTGGAGCCAGTCCGCCCGTTCGAGAGCGGCCACGATTTCATTGCGTTCAAAGTCTTTGAGGGAGGTTATTCGCGGCGGGGCATCACCGGGCTGCATTGCCTCATGCACCTCTGCTGCCTGGGTCGGGGTTAGATACGTTTTAAGGCATTCAAGAGTAACGCGTTCGCTGTCGGACAGGATGAAAAGTTGTGTGATGAGGTTTTTCATCTCTCGAACGTTACCCGGCCAATCGTATCGAATGAGTGCATCCAGGGCCGATGGAGTGAGAGATATGACGCGGCCATGCTCTTTGGATGTCAGGCTCAAAAAATGACTGAGCAGGTGGGGGATGTCTTCTTTTCGATTCCGCAGGGAGGGGACGTGAAGAGGAAAGACATTGAGCCGATAGAAAAGATCCAGCCGAAACTGGCCGTGCTCTACCATGTCGTTCAAGTCGCGGTTTGAGGCGGTCAGAATTCGTACATTGGCGGTTCTCATGTGTGAGTTGGCACAGCGTTTCAGCTTCTTTTCCTTGAGAACTTGGAGCAGTTTTGCCTGGAGCGATAAAGACAATTCATCGATTCCATCCAGAAAGATGGTGCCTCCATGGGCTTCTTCCAGTCGGCCTGGATCGTTTTCATGGCCGAAGAGTTTCGACTCAACCATATCTGTCGGAATTGAGGCGAGGTTGACCTTGACGAAGGTGTGGTTGTTGCGTTCGGAAAGATCATGAATGGTGCGGGCGATGAGTGATTTTCCAACGCCGGACTCACCGAGCAGCAGGACAGTCGCCTCGGTGGGGGCTGCGGTTTTTATTTGCCG
>Ga0209692_10002618_pt1 | contig 19064 bp, 18 predicted proteins | sample tdDd472_FD_187129 | JGI IMG/M metagenome (GOLD analysis project Ga0209692, IMG submission 187129) | Marine sediment microbial communities from the Atlantic coast under amendment with organic carbon and nitrate - tdDd47.2 (SPAdes)... | ecosystem: Environmental > Aquatic > Marine > Coastal >...
TAAGGTAAACTCATTAATAGAGGAACAAAAAGAGGTATGGGGTACCACATGTGTGTGTAATGTAACGGAACCAGAGCTTTATATTTACAACGCTCAGGGAGAAAATAGTGGAAAGGCCGTTATAATACTACCCGGTGGCGGATATGAGGTGGAAGCTATCAATCATGAAGGCCATGATGTAGCTAAGCTATTTGCCCAACATGGTATTACAGCTGCAGTCCTAAAGTATCGCCTACCCTTGTCTGAAGCTTCTGACTCAACACATTTACTACCGATAACTGATACTCAAAGAGCTTTGGAAATACTACGTCAATCGTCAAATGAATATGGTTTTGATAAAAGTAAATTGGGTGTACTTGGTTTCTCTGCAGGAGCTCACCTGGCAGCTTATGCATGTATGAAAGAAAATCAAAAACCCAATTTTTCATTACTCATATACGGATGTTGGATATTAGAAGCCGAAAATAGTAAATGGCTTGAGAATAAGCTTTTTCACAGGGAAATGACAAAAGATGAGTATGAAGATATGAATATTCTTCAGCGTATATCATTCAATACACCTCCTGCATTTTTAGTTCATGCCTTAGATGATAAAATATGCAGTTATAAGGAAACTACTCTTTACGCTCAAATGCTTGGCGAAAAAGATGTAGAACATGAACTTCATCTGTTTTCCAATGGCGGACATGGTTTTGGACTTGGAAATGCCAAAACAGGTACAGACAAATGGATTCAGTTGGCAATAAACTGGATCAAAAGGCTTTAGATTTTACAGGAATTGTTATTTAATCAAATGAGGCAGAAGACTGCTGTATTTTATATTTTACTTATGCGTTTTATTTTACTATTTATATTAATCGTATGCTTTAATTTAAGCACCATAGCCCAACATAATTGGGAAGATCCTTCTGTTTTGGATCAAAACAAGCGTGATGCATACGCATGGTCCTTTCCATTTCGATCAATCGAAAACGCGGGAGTCAATAGCTTTGACTCTTCTCCATATTACTATTCGTTGAATGGTAAATGGCGTTTCAAATGGTCTTTAAACCCTCAAAATCGTCCGGAAGAATTTTACAATCCGGATTATACTACCGATAGCTGGGATATTATAACAGTTCCGTCTGATTGGCAAATGAAGGGATATGGAACACCTATTTACACCAATGTAAAATATCCTTTTAAAATGGATCCTCCTAATATTCCAGCGGAATACAATCCTGTGGGATCTTACGTGAAATATTTTGAAGTGCCCAAAAACTGGGATGGTACTTCTGTGATTCTTCATTTTGGAGCTGTGAACTCTGCCATGTACGTATGGGTGAACGGACAGAAAGTTGGTTATTCTCAAGGTTCAAAAACACCGGCCGAATTTGATATTACTCCTTATTTAAATGGAGGGAACAATAAGTTGGCCGTAGAAGTGTACCGATGGTGCGATGGGAGTTACCTGGAAGACCAGGATATGTGGAGATTGAGTGGGATAGAACGGGATGTGTACTTGTACGCACTTCCTCAACAACATGTATCAGATTTCTTTGTGAAATCCGGCTTGTCGAAAAACTATAAAAACGGTATACTTAATCTGGAAGTTAATACTGAAAACGCAGATGCAAATTGTAAGCTGGAAATTGAATTAAAGGATATGGAAGGGGAAGTCGTATACCGCAAGCAGAAGAGTTGTAGCGGAACTACCACTCTGTTTGAAGGGGAGCTGAAAAAGGTTAAACCTTGGAGTGCCGAATCACCGGTTCTTTATCAACTCTTTATCACTTTAAAAGACAAAGCAGGAAAAGTTCAGGATATCAGGACTTCGTATGTGGGTTTCAGATCGGTTGAGATAAAAAACAAACAACTGTTGGTTAACGGGAAGCCTGTTCTTTTGAAAGGGGTCAACCGTCACGAGCATTGCCATATTAATGGTCATGTGGTAAGCAGGGAAGATATGTTGAATGATATCAGATTAATAAAATCATTTAATATTAATGCTGTACGATGTAGCCATTATCCTAACGATCCTTATTGGTACAGCTTGTGCGACCAGTTCGGACTTTACGTAATAGATGAAGCAAACATCGAAAGTCATGGTATGGGTTCATGGTTGAACGATGGATATAGCCTTGATAAAACCCTGGGCAATAATCCAGACTGGAAGGAGGCTCATCTGGACAGAACCCAAAGAATGGTGGAAAGAGATAAAAACTTTCCATCCATCATAGTTTGGTCATTGGGAAATGAGGCCGGATCAGGGGCGAACTTTGAAAAAACATCGGCTTGGATTCGCCAAAAGGACAATACCAGGCCAGTTCAGTATGAACAAGCCTGGCTGGAAGACTATACCGACATTGTTTGTCCGATGTACCCTAAGATTGAACATTTACAGGAGTTTTTGAAGCTGAATGACCACAGGCCCCTTATTATGTGCGAGTATTCTCATGCCATGGGAAACAGCAATGGTAATTTGGTTGATTATTGGGATCTTATCAAGAAGGAGCCACAGCTCCAGGGTGGATTCATTTGGGATTGGATGGACCAGGGATTAATTCAAACTACACCTGCTGGTCAGTCATACTGGGCCTACGGTGGAGATTTTGGACCTCAGGATGTGCCATCTGATGCAGATTTCTGTACCAATGGATTAATTTTTCCAGACCGAACACCTAAACCTGGATTGTGGGAAGTGAAAAAAGTTTACCAAAACTTTGAATTCGTTGCCATTGACCTGGAAAAAGGAATAATAAGTATTGAAAATCAACATTTTTTCACAAGCAGTTCAGCTTATACATTACGTTATGAGATTAAATCAGAAGGAGAGATTATAGTTCAGAATGAGATTAGCATGTCAAAAGCTATTGATCCGGAGAAAAAAATACAAACAAAGATCCCATACGATTTTGAAATCATACCGGGCAAAGAATATTTTTTGAACTTATATGCAGAACTTAAGGAGACTGCTGGTTTATTGCCTAAGGGGCATGTGGTAGCCAGCGAGCAATTTCTGTTGCCTGTTTCGGTGCCAATAAAAAATGCGGAACAAAAATATTCTGCCTTATCCAAAATCGAGAATGAAACGCATTTTATCTTTTCAGGGACAGATTTTACCATTGTGTTTGCTAAGGAAAGTGGGAATATTACCGATTGGAAATATCAGGGGAAAGATCTTCTAAGAAGAGGTTTACAGCCTAATTTTTGGAGAGTTCCAACCAATAACGACCGTGGTAATCACATGCCGAACAGGTGTCAGGTCTGGAGAAATATTCAGGAAAAAAGGAAACAGGTGATAGTGGAGCTTGAACAGATAAATGAAGGTCTTTATGTAATCAATGTGCAATCGATTCTTGAGCCTGGAAATTCAGAGTATGATGTAAAATATTTGGTAAATGGAAATGGCAGTGTTGATGTTGAAGTAAATTTCCGAAAAGGAGATACTGACTTGCCCGAGTTACCACGCTTTGGAATGAACCTAATCATGCCGGCAGGATTTGATCAGGTCCAATGGTATGGAAATGGTCCAATGGAAACCTATCAGGATCGGGAATCCGGTGCTATGGTAGATGTTTTTAAAGGTCGCGTAATGGATCAATATACCCCTTATATATTTCCTCAGGAGAGTGGGAACAAAACGCAGGTTAGATGGATGAAGGTAACCAATGAAACAGGACTGGGTTTTATTATCAGGGGACAGGAACCTATAAATGCAAGTACCTACCATTATTCCCTGGAAGATTTGGATAATAATTTAACTCACAATTATCAGGTACTGCAAAGAAATATTACGGAAGTAAATATCGATTTATTACAAAGAGGTGTTGGTGGCGATAACAGTTGGGGCTATGATACTCATGATAAATACAAATTATTGGGTTTGGAATATAGCTACAGCTTTACCATTGGTACAATAAAGTGATGAGAGGATTGAGATAGAAGGGAATTAATTATGGGTAAAATGAAGATTATGAATTATATATGGATCGCTATGTGTGTTCTTTCGTTAGCGGGATGCGGAAAAGATGAAACACAAGAAGGTGAAGGGGGAGCTTCTCACCTGGAAATAACCGTTAAGGGAAATGAAACAAAACAAACCATTCATAGCTTTGGAGCCTCAGATGCCTGGAGTTGTCAGTTTGTTGGTAAAAACTGGCCTTTAGAAAAGAAGGATCAAATTGCTGATTGGTTATTTAGTACAGATTTGGATGATCAGCAAAACCCAAAAGGTATAGGATTGAGCACCTGGCGTTTCAATATCGGCGGGGGTAGTGCCGGACAGGGTTCTTCCAGTGGTATTGGTGATGAATGGCGAAGAGCAGAATCTTTTATGACAGATGTTGATTCTTATGATTGGAACAAGCATGAAGGGCAGCGATGGTTTTTACAGGCAGCCAAACAAAGGGGTGTAGATCAATTTATTGGTTTTGTAAACAGTCCTCCGGTTGCCATTACCAAAAATGGAAAGGCATTTTCATCCGATAAAAACCATTATAATCTTCCTGAGGAAAACTATACAGCTTTTGCCAACTACCTGGCGGAGGTGGTAAAACACATGGAAAATAGCGAAGGAATATCCTTTAATTACATAAGCCCTTTTAATGAGCCACAATGGGATTGGACTGATGGAGGACAGGAGGGGACTCCGGCTCAGAACAGTGAAATTGCTGCAGTAAGTAAATTGATTGATGAATCTTTCACCAACCATGGTGTTTCGGCAAAATTGGAAATACCTGAAACGGCCCAACTGAACTATCTATATGAAGATGATAATAAAGTAGGAAGAGGTAGACAGATTAATGAATTTTTTAATCCCTCATCACCACATTACATCGGAGATTTGAATCATATGGCAAGAAAAATTGCAGGTCACAGTTACTACACAACCTGGCCTCTTAGCAGTCTTTCTGAAACCAGAATGAATGTTAAAAATGCAATCGACACAAATCCTGAACCTTTGGAGTTTTGGATGAGCGAATATTGTATTCTTGCAAACAATAGTGAAATCTCAGGAGGAGGACGTGATTTGACAATGAAGCCTGCCTTATATGTGAGTAGAGTAATATTTTCTGATCTGGTGTTGGCCAATGCAAGTTCCTGGCAGTGGTGGCTGGCAGTTAGTCCGTATGACTTCAAGGATGGATTGGTGTACATGGATTACAACAAGAACGATGGTCAAATTTTTGATTCCAAGTTGCTTTGGGGCTTTGGAAACTTCTCAAGATTTGTAAAACCTGGTATGAAAAGGGTGGCTGTTGCCAGAAATGATGGGCGCACAGATGTTCAAACTCTGGATGGTGTGATGACTACAGCATTTGTATCTGAGGATCAATCAAAAGTATCTGTTGTAATCATCAATTACAAAGAGAATAAAATTCCAGTTAAAGTGAATCTTAAGGATTTGGCCGAAGTTCAGGAATTAAAGTATTATTTGACCGATGGAAAACCAGCCAATAATTTGTCTTATCAAGGCACAATAAAACCCGGTGATTCATTTGAAATTCCTGCTCGATCTATTATCACAATTACAAACCAGAAATAATAATCACATACTTATAGTTCGCTCAAATATTTAATTAAGAGGTTAGTGTGTTAATTTTTTTACAATGAAATTATAGGAAAAAATAGACGTATAGAAGGTTAAATTTAGATGGTTAAAAGCCAGTTTTGAGGTAAGCGTTTCCCTTTGTTTTTTTGGTAGAAGAACAGGGGGAGACCTTGCTGTTTATTCAGGTTTTTAGTTTTCTGGGTTTATATTTGAATCGAATTTAGACAAGTTTGAATGAACGGTCATAACATAGTTTGAAATTCAGGTAATCTGATTAATTAGTTTGTAAATGAGGAAAATTTATAGTTTACTAATTTTATTGACTTTTATAAAGGTTTTGTCAGCCCAGAGAATTGATGATATATCATTTGGGGCAGATGAAACTTTGGAGGTAGTAACATGGAACATTGAGAGGTTTCCCAAAAACGGAGAAACCACTATGGATTATGTCGTACAGGTAATCGAGACTCTCAATGCTGATGTTTATGCTCTCCAGGAGATCAGTGATACCACGTTATTCAAACAAATGGCTGAAGGTATGGAAGCTTATGAGTGGTATTTCGATCGTGGGTGGTTTGGAGGATTGGCCTATGTATACAATAAAAATACAGTTGAGATTCTCGATATGTATAAAATATATGATTCTCAAGCATATTGGAAGGCTTTCCCAAGATCTCCATTAGTAATGGAAATGCGATTTGGGAATGAGAATTACATCATCATTAATAATCATTTTAAATGCTGTGGAGATGGTATTTTAGACGTTAATAGTTCAAATGATGAAGAAAATAGAAGACTTACTGCCAGTAACTTATTAAAACAGTATATCGATAATAATTTGGAAAATGAGAAAGTTATTGTGGTGGGCGATCTCAATGATATTCTTACCGACAATTCCACCAATAATGTATTTCAAACATTTTTAGATGATACGGATAACTATCAGTTTACTGATCTAGATATTGCTTTGGGGAGTAATTCTGATTGGTCTTTTCCGGGCTGGCCATCTCATTTGGACCATATCCTAATTACGAATGAATTGTTTGATGAGTTTAAAAATCCGGGATCTTCATTGCAAGTCATTAAAGTTGATGATTACCTGGACGGAGGCTTGTCCGAATATGATTCAAACATATCAGATCACCGTCCGGTGGCCCTAAAATTATTGTCAAATCTACATGTTGGGATCGATGATCCAAACCAAACTGTAGCTAGTATGTCTAGTTATCCTAACCCATTTAAAAATAAAACAACTATTGCATTTACAACGGTAAAAGCAGATGCAGAAATTGTAATTTTTAATCTGCAAGGTAAAAAAGTGGATACCTTGTTTGTTACAAAGGGAAAATCTTCGATAATATGGAATGCTGAGGCGCTGGCTACAGGGGTTTATTTAGCAAAACTTATAGTAAATCACAAGACAATCTCAAGTGGTAAAATCATATTAATTTAATAATGTAACTTCATTGACAGGGCTATCAACACAATCCATGTTGAATATTCATTGAATGGTGGTTATTAGCTAGATAATAAGATCAATACGGTTTGTTAGGGATTGATATTAAAAATGAAAATCTTAAATATTTTTGATTAGTGAAAAATAAGAATGAAAGCATTGAGCAAACAGATACAAAGAGTTTGTTGTGCTCTGGTTTGACAGAAGTATCTAAAAAGATACACGAGGACAATAGGGATAAGGGGTTCTGGGATAGTGATCGAGAGATCGGCACTTTACTAATGCTTGTGACTAGTGAGCTTGCAGAAGCTTTGGAAGCAGACAGAAAAGGTAATTATTGTGGGAAAATTAAAAGAGAAGAACTTGATGGCAAAGACTTCCCAGCTTGGTTTGAAAAGAACGTAAAAGATACTTTTGAAGATGAGATGGCCGATACGGTCATTCGTATATTGGATATCTGTGGAGCAATGGATATTGATTTGGAGTGGCACATCAACCAAAAATTGAAATACAATCGAACACGTGCGCATAAACACTCTAAGGCTTATTAAGTGCGGTAACCAGATATTGTGAAATGTTAACAGTAGACAGATTGTGAGATCGTTTCGTCTAATCGGATTTTTATGAAGAACTTCTTATTAATATTGGTCACCATAATATGGGGATCAACTTTTTTTATTATTAAAGATACGGTAGGTACCGCAAATGAATATTTTATTGTATTTGGAAGAATGTTATTGGCAGCTATTCCAATGCTATTGTTTGTTTCTTTTACTAACAGGAAAAGTTTATTAAACAAGCATGCCATTATTAATGGGGCTGTTTTGGGCTTACTTCTAACAATTAGTTATTTAGCTCAAACTGTTGGGTTGAAATATACAAGTAGTGGGCATAGTGCATTTATAACGGGTGGAGCTGTTATTTTTGTTCCTGTTATTATGTTTGTTTTGTTCAGAGAAAAGTTTTCCAAAAGTGATTTTTTTTCAATTCTGGTCGTAGTAAATGGACTTTTCTTGTTGACTTACGATTTTAATACAGAAATTAATAAAGGCGATATTATTACTTTGATAACTGCTGTTGCAACAGCGTTACATATTATACTCGCTGGACAGTATGTTAGGAAAACAGATTCCTTACCATTGATTACCTATCAGTTTATCTCTGGTAGCATTTTTAGTTTAATTGGTTTATTAATTACCGATTTTGAGTTTGTGAATATTCCCCCAATGACACTGTATTCAATAACGTATTTAGGCTTGATGGGAACCCTATTTTGTTATTTTGTATCTGTTTGGGTGCAGAAATATGAGAGTTCTGTAAAAGTTGCACTAATTTTTACAATGGAACCGGTATTTGCAACTTTTTTTAGTTATTTGGCTTTAAGAGAGACATTAAGTAGTAAAGAAATCTTAGGAATGCTCTTCATATTACTCGGAGTGATTATGTATCAGGTTTTAAGAAACAAATCCATTTCCTCCTTAAGGATTAAATATAAAAATGGGTTTGTGAATGGCGTATGAAAATTTAGTATTCACATCGTAATGGGCCTGGTAAAGAGTAACTGTCTTTTGAAGGTTCACATTTAGAATTTTTACTGAATTGCTTGGAAAGAGCAGAAAATAAAATGGTTTTTGAAATGTATAATATGCGAATTATTAAGAAGTTGTTTTTGTTTTTATTCTTGATTGGATTCGGGGATGTTGCCCTGGCTCAGAATTCAAGATATGTCACTAAATTAGATATGCACTATTACAGTGATTCAATCAATCAGATAGATGAATACATGAACGAACGTTGTGTTTTAGATATTTATTATCCTGAGGGAGTTGAAGATTTTGCTACCATTGTTTGGTTCCATGGCGGAGGCCTTACCGGAGGCAATAAGGAGATCCCTGAATATCTTAAGGGAAAAGGTCTTTGTGTGGTGGCTCCCAATTACCGGCTTTACCCCAGGATAGGCGCCCCCAAGTATATTGAGGATGCTGCTGCGGCAGTAGCCTGGGTATTCAACAACATCGAGGAATATGGAGGAGATTCCTCCCTGATTTTTGTATCCGGACATTCAGCAGGAGGATACCTTGCCAGTATGGTGGGATTGGACAAAAGATGGCTAAAAGACAGAGATATAGATGCCAATAGAATAGCTGGTTTGATCCCGTTCAGTGGTCATACCATCACTCATTTCACGGTACGTAAAGAAAGAGGCATTGACGGAACCCAACCTGTTGTAGATGACCTTTCGCCTCTCTTTCATGTTCGTTCTGATGCACCACCTTTACTGCTCATTACCGGGGACCGGGAAATGGAAATGTTGGGGCGGTATGAGGAGAATGCTTATCTGATGCGCATGATGAAAGTGACAGGCCACAAAGAAACCAAACTGTTCGAGTTGGATGGATTCGGGCATAATATGGTAGAACCCGCATTGCCATTATTATTAAAAGAGGTAAGACAGATTTCAGGTAAGAAATAATTATTATTCCCCTTCAACACTTTGTTTTCGAAATAAGTTATACTTGAATTGTTTCATTTTCCATTTAGGAATCAGGAGTAATAAATTTTAAAAATTATATCGCAGAAAAATGAACATTACTATTGATCATGTTTGTGAAAATTAATTAAAGGGTTAATTATGATTTTGAATGTTTTAAAGATATCCCTGTTCAAAAAGCAATAGGTTTTGTTTAAAAAACATTAAGTCAATACAGTGGAGATATAAATAGGGGATTTTATTTATGATTTTAGAGAACAATTTTATTAACCTAAAAGCCGAGTTATCGAATGCAGTGGTGGCTTTTGAGAGAGGAGAGAGTGGGTACAATTTATTTTTTAATAATCATGATGGTTTTCAGGAGTTTAAACGCCATTTGAATCACTTGTATTATGAATTTATTAAAGAAGTTCAAAACAATCTATTGGAGGTTGATACTGAAAAGGGAATTCATATTTACCTTGAAATGCTCCTGCATCTGTTTGAACTTTTGGATGAACAAATTGGAACATATCCTGATTTTGTGACTCCACATAGAAACACAAAAATGATTTCACGGATCAATACAAAAGTTACATGTATTCATACCAATCCTGATGATCTAAATCAGTTATTAATCTATTTTCAACATCAGAAAAAAATAATTAGAAAATCTATCAAATTTATTCAAGTATTCAAAGAAAAATGTTCGGTTCAATTAAAAGGGATGGATTCAAATGTTTTGACTTGGAAAGATGAGTTGAAGGATTTCTACCCTGAAATGACAAGATTGAAAAATGAGATGGATCAAATAGATAATATTCCTGGTCGAATTGAGTATTTACAAAATGAACGGGAAAGATTGAATCTTGAGTATCAAAAACAAAATAAAAGTTTATACTCATCATCAATCAACTTCTTTTTTGAATCAAGAATTGAATGCATGAAAGATGTATTGGTGTTGGAAAATGGGAGGAATAAAAGTCAGAAGGAAAATCATATCCCGGCTAAATCTGATGACAAAAACAAGAAAGTTTTCATGTGGACTGAAAGTAAAGCAGCTTTGGTGGAATTAATTTATGCCATTTATTATTCGAATGCTCTGGATAAGAGTAAAAGTAGTATCAAAGAATTGGCTGGATTATTCGAACATTTTTTTGATATTGACTTAGGTGATATCTACCATATCTTTCATGAACTGAAAAATCGGAAATTGGAACCCACTAAATTTATCGATTCCCTAAAAAGTGCATTTCTAAGAAAAATTGAAGAAGAAATGGAACGCTGATTTCATTCCCAACTTGGGTCTGTACTTGGGAAAATTAATCATCATTTTAATGCAATTTGAATAGGCAATTAATAATATCATTTAATGCCAAACAGATATGCCTACAGAAATTGTTACCACCGATGATTTGAGGGAATTCAAAATAGAATTCTTTCAGGAACTGAGAAAACTACTTAAAGAACACTACGGACAACCATCAAAGAAATGGCTGAAATCCTACGAAGTCCGCGAATTACTGGGAATATCCCCTGGGACCCTTCAAAACCTGAGAGCCAATGGAACACTTCTTTTTACAAAGATTGGAGGCGTCATGTTCTATGACTATGAAAATATCAAAAAGATGCTGGAAGAGAATGTAGTTCAATCCAGGTTTCCACCCATGAGAAGGAAATGAACTACATCAAACATCTGAATGGATTTTTTCAATATCTGGAGCAGGATGAAAGGATGACAGCTTACCATATCAGTCTGTATCTGTCCTGCTTCAGACTTTGGAATATTAACCGCTTCAAAAATCCCTTTCCCATTTGTCGTTTTGAAATGATGAGACTTTCACGTATAGGATCAGTCAATACCTATGCACGATGCATCAAACAGCTTCATCAGTGGGGATACATTGAGTATTCACCCTCAGCCAATATGCACTCTGGAAGTATGGTTAGCTGTATCAGATTTGATATTGCAAGGGATTCTGCAGGTAGTACAGCATCTGATACACTTTTAATAAACACTACAAACAATAGTAAAGGGAATAAACAAGTAGCATCCTCAAAAGAAAATTCAAAAACCTCTAAAAGCAGATTACATGCCAAAATCAATAAAGACTACTTTGAACCCTTATAAAGACTTAGCTGATTTACAAGGGAGTATTTACAACTTTAATTTTTATGCCTGTTTGAAATGGTTGGAAAATCAAGGGAAAAAAGCCTTTGGTTCTCACTTTAAAATACTTAAAGAAGATCATGAGTTGATTTTGAAATTATTGGTTTATGCCATAGCAGATGAGAAGACTTGTACTGAGAAAAACTTAAAACTTCACAAAGGGATCTTGTTGACGGGACCCATTGGATGTGGGAAAACTTCCTTGATGAAATTAGTCAATTATTTTTTTCCACCCCTCAAACAGTATCCTATCAAATCCTCCAGGGAAATCAGCTTTGAATTTGAGAGGGAAGGCTATAGGGTGATCCATCGCTATGGGAATGGTTTTGTTCATAGCATGGGAGGGAGGCTTCGATCTGGCATCATCTGCTTTGATGATTTGGGAGTGGAGCAAACTCAGAAATACTATGGCAATGAATGCAATGTCATGGCAGAAATTCTCTTGAGTAGATATGACCTGTTCATACAAAAGAAAATACTGACCCATGTCACAACCAATTTGTCAGCTTCCGAGTTAGAATCCATTTATGGCAACCGTGTACGCAGCAGGTTACGGGAAATGTTTAACCTGGTAGCATTTGATAAAAATGCAAGGGACAAACGAATCTAAAGTTTCTTCCCATGTAAAGGCATTTCTTTAATGGAAAAGCCTTTTTACATCCCACATCAAAAGTAGTCTTTCACTTCGTTGCAGAACTACACTTGCCTTTTGCCCACCTTTCATTACAATTTAAAAGTTTTAAGTTTTTTTAAGATGATCAGAGCATTATAGTTTGCCTACCGGACAGACACATTCAGAGCTGCCATCAAAGTTCACAATGCACCAGGTATTTTCCCAGCGCATTGATAGAAGCTTTTCCTTTACCCCGAAAGAGTCTTTCCTCCACACTGCAAAAACATCTTCTTCGCCAAGCTGCGAAAATGTACTTGCCTTTATCAATCCATTTTATCAATTTTTCCTGATTGTTATGGTATCTGTTTCAAAGTATTAAGAGAGCTGTTTCATAAGCTAAAAACAGCTCAAAACGAGAAAAGAAAGCCGAATTTGCCCAATAAAATAATAAACTAAAAGGCCATGCAAAGTAGCCCAAATAATTTGTGAGATGATTTTTGGGAATAAAGTTTGGCTAGCCTTGTATTTTATTATTTACTCGTTATTGTGATGACTTTCTTTTCTTTTTTTGAGGCTTTTTTCTTCTCTTTTGAGGTAATAAAAATATGTAATGAACCTGTTTGGTTTGATTTATAGCGGAACTTGGGATCAAAACAAATTTGAAGCTGTTAATTTGAGTCAAAATAGCCTGTTTTCCTGTAATTATCCACTTTTTAGCTTATCAATAAAAAACACCCAAGTTGATCCCAACTTGTGAAAATCGCTTGTTCCAATTTCAGAGCTTTGACCTATCAAATCCATAACACCAGGATTTGAAAAACAGACCTATTAAGAACTAAAAACACTGGCTCATGTTTGGATTGGAAAAAATTGCCTGGGCTGAATTCTTCAGCCTGATTGTCATCCTACTCCTTCTGTGGTATATGACACTGCTGATAACCGCATGGTGGAAAGACAAGCAGTATCTGAAGAAAGACCTGTTTGAACAGGTAGATCATGATGATTTTTCCACGACTCAGCTTGCCCCCTTAAAAGTATCGGAGAAGGATTTTCCCTCGCAGCTGATGCCAGGCATTTCAGATGAGAGAATAGCTCTGCTTTCCTCTTTCTATGAAGAAACCGGAATAGACGACGGCTACGAAATCGACTATTTCCTGGGAGGACATGAGGCCACACTCTTTTCCATCCTGAGTCAGGTACAATGCGAATAATCACCCTTAAAAATAACGATTCATGAAACAAATTATTCCAAGAATTTATCAAAGGCTGATCACTTTTGTGATCATTACTTACTTGGCAGCCGGTCATTTGCTCGCACAAAGTTCATCAGGCATTGACCAGGCAACAACGGAAATCAATTCCTATGTAGATCCTATCTCCAACCTGATCATTGCCATAGGAGCAGTAGTCGGACTCATTGGAGGAGTTAGAGTCTACATCAAATGGCAGAGTGGGGATCAGGATACACAAAAAGCCATCATGGGATGGTTTGGCGCCTGTCTGTTTCTCATTTTGGTGGGAGTGGTCATCAAAGCATTCTTTTCCTGATGGAAAGCTATCAGCTTCAAAAAATTGACACCAGCCTCTATGTAAAAGGATTTTCAGGAACCCTGGTTTACCTGGCCCTGTATGCTGTAATCGGATCATTCATTCTCTTTGTCATCCTTTACATTCTGGCTGGTGTTTTTACAGCTCTTCTCATTTGCTGTCCATGCTTTTTTACAATGCTATACCGATTGAATCGAATTCAGAAAAGATACGGACACCAGGGTTGGTCTAAAAAACGACATGCCCGCAAATTACCACACTTCATCCTTGTTAAAAGAAGAATCTGTCAAATCTAAGTCATGCACGTAAAATCCATTGAACAAACACTATCCGTACTGGGATTCCAGGGAGATTTTCTGATCTCCAATAATCTGGATCTGAGCTTTGGCTTGAAATTACAACTGCCGGAGAGTCTGTCCTGTAGCCAGGAGCAATTCTATGGCCTGCATGATTGTTTTAAAAGAATAGTCAATCTGTTGCCTCAGAACACTCTTTTGCACAAACAGGATTTCTTTTTTGTAGATCAATTTTCTGGAATTGTATCAAACAGGCAGATAGGATTAAATGATTCTTACAACAAGCATTTCAGGGGAAGAAGCTTTTTAAAACATGAATCCTATCTCTACATTTCTTTGCTCAACAAGGGATTGTTGAAAAACTATCTTGGATCTTCTTTGATCCTGTCAAAACAGGTCAAAGAGTTGGAGATGCAGCGAGATGAAAAAGCCAGGGAATTACAGGCCAATCTGATGACATTGCTGAGACAATCAGGTATTGGATGTGAACTGATAAAAAGAGAGGAGGCCGTTGGCACAAAGGAAAAGACCGGTTTAATAGAATCATTTCTGACCCTGAATTTCAAAAATGAAAAGCCACTGCTGGGAGGGATTGACTTTAGGGACAGGCTTAGGGTAATGGATCAGTTTGTGGAAATTCTAAGCTTGAGTGACTATTCCCATGTTCCATCAAGTCTAAGGCCAACAGGAGGACATCCGGGTAATGGACTTCCCACATCCTTTATGTATCCATTGACCTTTCATTTGCCATTTTCCCACATCACCAACCAGTTTATTTATGTGCCGGGACAACAGGAAGTAAAGGCCATGTTGGAAAGCAATTACAAGAAGATATACAGTTTGTCCCGATTTTCTTCGGAAAACAAGATCAATGCAGGGTTGATAGAAAAGTTTTTGGACACGGTACAAAGCAGTGGAGAGAAGATTGTAAAGACACATTTTAATGTCATGTTGATGGAAGAATCATTGGGAAAACTTAAGCAAAACAAGAGTGAGTGCGCCTCTGCATTCTCACTAATGAACTGTTTTCCCTACCAGCACAGCTTTGATCTTCCCATGCTATTTTTTGCTTGTATGCCATTTTCTACCCAGCTACCGGAATCCGAGCTGTTCATTACTCAGGTGCCGCAAGCCTGTTGCCTGACCAACTTTGAGGGAGAAGTCAGAAATTCCCAATCTGATTTTTGCATTCAACTTTCCAACCGTAAAGAAGGATGCCCGGTGCAAATTGATCTTTCTGATGAGCCCATGGAAAAGCATTGGATCCACAATCGAAATAAACTCATCATCGGCGGATCAGGTTCCGGAAAATCCTTTTTTACCAATCACCTGTTAAGGCAATACGCAGAAAACGGGAATTGTCACATTGTACTTTTGGATGTGGGACGCAGTTACGAGATGCTGACCCGCTACCTTAACGAAAGTTTGAAAAAGCAGGGAGGAGCCATGATGGTAGAATTCACCACGGATCAGCCCATCTCCTTTAATCCATTTGTGATCGAAGGAGAACTCAGTGTGGAAAGAAAACAGACCATCCTTTCAGTGATCTATACCATCTACAAGGAAGACCTATCGGACATGGAAAAGGATGTCATTGCCCATTCGGTTAGTGATTACCTGAATACACCGAGATTGGAACGATCTTTTAATGGCTACTACCGCTTCAGTATGGATTACATTCCTGATTTGGTGGAAAGACAGTCTTTGGAATTCAATACCAATGAGTACTTTTTTATTCTGAGCAAATACTTTGAAGGAGGAGAATACGATTACCTTTTGAACAAAGCCATGAAAACCGACGAGTTTTTTTCCTGTCCCTTTCTGGTATTTGAACTGGACAACATCAAGGATCATCCTGTGATTTTTCCCGTAGCAACGCTTATCATCATGGACATTTTCCTGCAAAAGATGAGAAGGCTCAAAGGAGTAAGAAAGGTAATTTGCATAGAAGAAGCCTGGAAGGCCATCGCCACACCTCAGATGGCGGGCTACATGAAATACTTTTTCAAGACCATCAGAAAATTCTTTGGAGAAGCCATGGTAGTAACACAGGAAGTGGATGATGTCATCTCATCACCCATCATCCGGGATGCCATCATCAACAATGCAGATACCAGGATCCTGCTGGACATGAGCAAATTCAAAAATAAGTTTGGTCAGATCAGCCAGTTTCTGGGATTGACCGACTTTCAAAAGGAACAGATCCTTTCCATCAATAAGAACCTTCCTGGAGACAGAAAGCTCAAAGAGGTCTTTATTTCCCTTGGCTCTTATTCAAGGGTATTTGCACTGGAAGTAAGCCGTGCAGAGTATTATTGCTATACCACAGAACAGAAGGAGAAGGAAATGATCCTTGACAAACTCTCCGGGGATAACTCCCTGATTGATATTTTAAACCAAATGGAATCACATTAAAACCTTATAAAAATGAAAACAAGAATCATAGGTACAGTTCTGCTATTGGCAATCTTTTTTAGTGGAATTGAAAAAACAATTGCTCAAACTCCTGTTACGGATGTTGGAGCAGGAATTCAAAGGGAAGCTCTCTGGAAACAGGAAAAGGGAATTCTGGCTAAAATCAACTGGTACAATGTGCTGATCAAAGCACTGAACGGGGACATCAAAGGATTAACCGGTGAGATGCTTGGTATAGATCAGAAAATGCTGGAAAGCCTTGAGAAAGTATCCGCATTGATCAAGGACTACAAACGGGTACAGGAAACCAAACGAATGCTGGACAAGGTGATGGACATCTATACCAAAAAACTGCCCTTGTTGATTCAGGATGAGAATTTCACCAATGAACAAGCGGTAGTCATCGTCCAGTCCTTTGACCTCATACTCGATGATAGCAGACAGCTTGTAAATACCATTCTGAAAACCATACTCAAAGACAACCTTTTGATGATGGATGACAAGCAGCGATACGATACTATCAATGGTGTTTACATGAGTGTGAAACAGCACTATGGAACCATCTGTTACCTCTACAACAAGCTTCTGTACGCTTCCTATTTGAGAAGTTATGAAAGCAAGAACCTGGAAGGCTTTGCCATGTATTATTCCTTGTACAAATAAACATAGAGATATGAATAAATTTAGAATTATCATCGCCATTATATCCGTGCTTTTACTTTTCCAGTCAAGCGGGGTAATGGCGCAGGCCATAGCCATCAAAAAATGGAAGGGAAGGTACCCAAGGATGAACAACAATTATCCCCAATCCTTTATTGCCTTTAGAGGCTGGTTGCCTCCGAAACCACATCTCTTTGTGCGGATTTCACCCACCCATTATTACTGGAAAGTAAAATCCATTCCGGTAACCGACTCTAAGGAGACCACCGGAAAAATCAAAACAGGTTTGCTGCGCATTTTTTCAAAACTGATGGAAAGATCACAGTTCAAGGGAAGGCATCAAGAAACAGCTTTGATCAAACTCATGAATGAATTTCAAAAGCAGATCGATGAAAAACTCTTTGACAGCCGAAAGGATCAACTGGCTGACATTTATGGACTGACTGAAGCCTTCCTGGAACTCTACAACAGGATGGATGAATTCAAACAGATCAAACATGGGGGTAAGGTCAGGAGAATCCTGAAAAAGGAAGCCAATGAACTCTTGGAACAGTTTTTAATGATCAATCTCCTGGAAACAGATCACGGACAGAAATTTCAGGCTTTTTCTCATATCAGAACAAGACTGATACATCTCTTTGGGGAGGTAGACTACAGCATTAATAAAATGCACTACTTCCAACACTTTGGCACATACCAGAATACTCATTACGCATTTTTAACCCAATAAACCGGAATCATGATCTTACAGATATTGACAACAAATGATTTTTTTGCCTTTACAGATGCATTGGTAAATACAGGAATCAATCATGCAAGGATACTGGTGGATATGGCAAGAGCCATTGGAGGGATTGCAGCCTTTTTCTACATCTCCAAACGCATCTATGAAGAACTGATAGCCGACAATCCCATTTCCCTACTTCCACTTCTAAGACCTTTTGCCTTTGTCTTGATCTTGAGTTTTTGGGGTGTATTTGTCAACCTTTTGATGGTGCCAACCAAAGGACTGGGCACCCTTTCAGAAGCCATTTATGCAGACAAAAAGCACATTGTCGCCCAAAGACTGGAAGAGAAGCAAAATGCCATGCTGGCAGCGGATTTGCCTGTTTTCTATGAGAATGAAGAGAAAGAGGCAGCCCTTTGGGACAAGGGGATCAACATCCTTTTGACCACCTACAACATCATGACCGGGAGAGCCATACAAAACCAAATCAACTTTTATATCATGGATGCCGTTCGTCAGCTTCTGGAATCCATATTTGAAGCCATTGTTTACCTGATTGCCTTTCTGCGAACCATCTTCTGTGTCCTGCTGGTAATCTTTGGACCATTGGTCTTCGCCCTTTCCATATTCGATGGATTTCAGGACAACTACCTGCAATGGATTGCCCGCTTTATCAATGTGAATCTGTATCTGCCAATTGCCCTTTTGATTCTGGCATTGGTACAGGAAGTACTCATCTACATGCTGGAATGGGAAATTAACAAGATCAACAGCATGTTGATCTACCAGCCTCAAATGTTTTATGTCACAAGCCTTGTAGTACCCATTTGCGGTATTGTAGGCATGAGCATGGTACCCAAAATTGCATCCTGGATTGTACAGGCAACGGGAACCAACTCAGGAGGAGGCAGAATGTTCAGAACAGCAGCTACCATGGCCATCACCAAAGGAATGTTGAAATAAAAGGAAGGGTAAGAGATGAAGAAAATATTTGACATCCAAAGAAAGTTTCGCTTTACGGTCTACATCCTATTTGCGAGTGCCGTATTAATGATTGGAGTGAGTGTATATGTCTTTCAGCTTTCAGCAAATATGGTTGAGCGATCCAGACAAAAGATCTATGTGCTGGACAATGGCAAATCCCTATTGATGGCTCTAAGGGAGGATATCTCCGAG